>UMBC01001544.1_pt1 | contig 58900 bp, 32 predicted proteins | sample 1963871 | NCBI WGS metagenome assembly UMBC01 (sample SAMEA4835932, study PRJEB28245) | human gut metagenome | biome: gut microbiome; material: fecal sample | place: Denmark | collected 2008 | reverse complement strand
GAGTGGCGGTGTAGTTGAAAAGACTTTCAGACCAACTGAAAAATGTCCTAAGGCTCACATCGATAGAAAATCAATGCAGTACTTATATGCAGATGGTGGATTGTATAACTTCATGGATACAGAAACATTTGAACAGATTGCATTATCAGAAGAAACAATCGGTGATGCACTTAAGTTCGTTAAAGAAAACGAAATGGTTACAATCTGCTCGCACAATGGTGATGTATTTGCAATTGAACCACCTCTTTTCGTAGAATTAGAGATTACAGAATCTGAACCTGGTGTTAAAGGAAACACAGCCACAGGTGCTACAAAACCTGCAGTAGTTGAAACAGGAGCAACAGTATATGTTCCATTATTCGTTAACCAGGGTGAAAAGATTAAGATTGATACAAGAACAGGTGAATACCTTTCAAGAGTATAATCTGATTTTAAGATTAATAAATAAAAAGAAGTTCCTGTTTGGGAACTTCTTTTTTATGTTGTACGCCTTGCGACGCACGTTTCTAATGGGTGAAAGTCCCTAACATGAAAGGAATGTAAAAAAATAACGAACAAAGCTGATTTTATACAAATGTTTTGACAAATGACCACTGACTAATGGAAGTGTTAATAATATAATAGTAGGAGATATTGGGCTGATGAGAGTAGTAATTTTAGATGCAAAAACTTTGACGAATGACGACATAGATTTTTCAGTATTTGATGAATTTGGTGAAGTGACAATTTATGATTATACAAAGTATGATGAGATTGCAGAAAGAGTAAAGGATTCAGAAATTATTTTGTGTAATAAATGTATCATGAATAAAGAAACGTTAAAAAATGCCGGAAATGTTAAATATATAGGATTATTTGCTACGGGCTATAATAACGTAGATATTGAATATACAAATGAAAGGAATATAACGGTATGTAATGCAGGAAGTTATTCTACAAATGCTGTAGCACAACATGTATTTGCTCTTATTCTTGAACATTACAATAAAGTTGGAGAGTATAACAAATTTGTTAAAGACGGAGGGTGGATACACAGCGAAAAATTTTCGCCATTTAAACCAATGAAAGAAATGGATGGAAGAACATTAGGAATTGTAGGATATGGTTCAATAGGAAAGAAAGTTGCAAAAATTGCACAGGCATTTGATATGAAGGTCTTAGCGTATAACAGAAGTCCTAAGAAAGATGAAAGCGTCCGATTTGTAGAAATGGATGAACTGCTTGAAAAATCAGATATAGTTTCTATTCATTGCCCATTAAATAGCGATTCAGAAAAGATGTGTAATAAAGAGTTTTTTGAAAAAATGAAAGATGGAGCACTGTTTATAAATACATCACGAGGCGGAGTAGTTGATGAACAGGCATTAATTGATGCTGTTAAATCTAAGAAAATATCAGGAGCAGGTCTTGATGTAGTAGCAGTAGAGCCGATGGAAAAGCATGAAGAGATTCTTGATATAGATAATATAATTATTACACCTCACTCAGCATGGGCACCTGTTGAAACCAGGACAAGACTTGTTGAAATTGTAAAAAATAATATTAAAAAATGGGTTGCAGGAGACCCTGTAAATGTTATAAAATGAGATTGAAGGGTGTTAGATATAAGTTATAGTTCTAAAAGAAGATACAAATACTTATATTTAAGGAGGATTAACCAATGAGAAAGGTTATCAGGAAAATTTCAGCTGCTATAGTTGCAACAACTATAACAGTAGCTATGTGTGCAACATGTTTTGCAGGTACAACATTTGAAGGCTACTTTGGACAGAGAGAAAATTGGTACGAAGGAGCTGACGGTAGTTTGTCAGGCGCAACAGCAAGTTCTTTCTCAGCTGATATGGATGCGATTGGCTGGGGCGGTGTGTGGGGAGCACAGGCACACAGAGACATCACAGTGAAGAAGGGACAGAAGTATACTCTTAGTTTTAAAGCAACAACTACAACGGCTGAAAAATGGGTATTCTTTAAAGTTACAGATTCACAGGACACAGTAGTTTATGCAGACTGGTTACACTTACAGCCGGGCGTAACAGAAAACTACAAGGCAACATTTAAAGCATCTGCTAATGCAACATTCATTTATTATGGAATGGGTGGAGAATTTGGTGACAGAACAGAAGAACAGGGTGATATTTATGCACTCTCAGAAGTACTTCCTAATGATGCTGATTCAAGTTTTAGTACATCAGTAAAGGTTACAAACTTCAAATGTGTTAAGTCTAAAGCGAAACTTAAAGTGACAAAGGACAAAAAGAAGAATGGTATAGCTCTTTACAATTACTTAAAGAAAAATGGAAAAATCTTTAAACAGGTTGGAGATTTTGTATGTACAATTCAGACATCAGGAAACAAGATTCAGATAAAAGCAATTCAGAATCAGGAAGTAGTTGCTGATGTTAAGTTAGCAAAGAATAAACCACAGGCAACAGTAAAGAAATTAAGAAGCAGCATAGCTTCAAGTGCAATTAACAGCGTTTTAAAGAAAGAAACAAAAATGACATTAAAGAACCTTGGTTATTAATATTGTGCCGACATTTGTGAATGATGTTTGCAAATGTCGGTATTTTTTTGTAATAGAGGAATGTCATGCTTACAAAAGATGAAGTTCACGGCAAAGTTGAGACTTTGGGGTAAAAATTTAGGGGTAAAAAAATAGATATAATAGAAAATTGTGTGTAAATGAATAAAGAAAATATCGATTTTATAGTAAATAATAGTAATTATTTCGAAGCGAAACCCTAGTATTCGACGATAAATGAGCACAAATTTGAGACAAAAATTATATAAGTCGAAAAAGGTCGAACACATTTTTACATAAAAGTGGAAAAAGGAAATATAATTATAGAGATAAAAGAAATAAGAAACCAAAGGTTGGTACAGAAGGGGGAAGCACACATGATCGACAAGATTATTGAGAACAACCGCGTTAGCATTGTAGGTGAGATTGTATCTGAATTCAGATACAGCCATGAAGTTTTTGGAGAAGGATTCTACATGGTAGATGTATCTGTAGACAGACTTAGTGAATTAACGGATATTATTCCGTTGATGGTATCTGAGAGACTTGTTGATGTAACACAGGATTACACAGGAAGACTTGTAGAAGTATCAGGACAGTTTCGATCCTACAACAGACATGAGGGGACAAGAAACAAATTGGTGCTTTCTATTTTCGTAAGAGAATGGGAAGAAGTAGAAGAGAATCTTGATGCAGGCAGAACAAATCAGATTTTCCTTGATGGATTTATTTGCAAACCACCAATTTACAGAAAAACACCGCTTGGAAGAGAAATCGCAGATTTACTTATTGCAGTTAACAGACCGTATGGTAAATCAGATTACATACCTTGCATTGCCTGGGGCAGAAATGCAAGATATGCATCAGCTTTTGAAGTGGGTGGACACATTCAGATATGGGGAAGAGTGCAAAGCAGAGAGTACATTAAGAAGATTAATGAAGATGAAAGCGAAAAGCACACAGCATATGAAGTGTCTGTCAGCAAATTAGAATATGTAGACGAGTAAAATCGTTAAAAAAAGCAGAAAAACATCCCAAAACAGACTGAAAAGTTTGTTTTGGGATGTTTTTTCTTGCAAAGGTGCCACAAACAAATAAACAAATTAGTGATATTATTTATTTATACAACAAATTATAAATCATATTATTCTAAAAAAATAAAATAACATCTAAAAAAAAGATTGATTATAAGCAAAATTGTAAAAAATGCATAAAAGTTGTTGACTTTATAAGAGAATAATCGGACAATAGAGTGGAAGAAATACCATCAGAGATGGTATGCATATAAAGGAGGAAAACATGAGAAATTTTAAGAGGGGAGTTGCATTTGCTATGGCTGCAGTTATGACAGTGTCAATGACTGTAGTGATAAGTGCGGATGCAAACGAAGAAAGTAGCACTATATCAAGTTGGAAAGAAGAAGCAGTTATTACACCAACTGAAGGCAAACTCGTAGGAGCAGGATACATTAATGTTAAAGTTAATACATCTGTAACAGATGCAGAAAGTTATAATATTGTATTTGATGGAAAAAAAGCAGTCGAATTAGAAGCTAATGGTGAGAATGAACAGATGGCAGAAGTTTATACAACATCTATAGCAAAGCATACATTAAAGGTTGAGGCTGTTTTAGCTTCGGGTGAAACAGTAGAGTCTAATGAAAGAAACTTTTTTGTATCTAAAAAAGGAATTGCATTAGGTGAAGATATGAGTAAAACAGTCGAACTTAAAAAAATGAACCTATCTTGGTATTACAATTGGCAGGCAACACCTTATAATAATTCAATTGATGATGGAGTTGATTTTGTACCAATGATTTGGGGAAGAAATCAGGATGATCCGGATGGAACAAAAGATGAAAATTTATTTAAATACATTGCAGAGCAGTGCGCTTTAGTTCCAAAGGATGCTAATTACATACTTGGATACAATGAACCGGAATTATCAGCTCAGGCAAATATATCAGTTGTACAGGCTCAGAAGGGCTGGGAGGAAATACAGAAACTTGGAAAGAGAACTGTATCTCCGGCTATTAGTAATCCTAACGGAACATACAGTGGATGGCTTACACCATTCTTGAAAGGCGGAACAGTTGATTATAATGGAGTTCAGATAGAGATTGAAGGAGTTAGTTGCGATTGTGTAGCAATTCATACATATATTAGTCAGAGAAGTGTTAGCATGGTGACGGATGCTGTAAAGAAAGTACATGAATTATATGGAAAGCCTGTTTGGATTACCGAAATGGGAATTTTTGGAAGCAAGGCATATGGAGACAAATTCGATTATAGTTATCAGAAACCTGGTGAAAATGAAAAAACAGGTGCATTTATTAAAGAAGTATGTGCACAGTTAGATGAGATGGATTTTGTAGAAAGATATGCATGGTTCCCATACAATATTAATTCAGCAAATGATATTGATTCAAATGATGCAAGTGGATCAACTGCATTATTTGATTATGACTCAGGTAAATTAACAGATAATGGATTCTTATATGCATCATTAGGTAATCCGGAAGGTTATGAAACATATAAGTTAACTGATGCTGATAAGTATGTATATGAGGAACCAACAACACAGCAGCCAACAACAACTGCTACACCTAAGGTAGAAGAAACAACAACTCAGGTTGCACCAACAACTACAGTACCACAAGAAACAACAAAGGCAACTACAATTGGTAAAGTTAAGATTAAGAGTGCAAAAGCAACAAAGAAAAAATCTGCTAAAGTAACATGGAAGAAAGTTTCAGGTGTTAAGCAATATCAGGTTCAGTATTCTTTGAATAAGAAATTTAAAAAATCAAAGATAAAGAAAACCGGTAAATTAACTATTGTATTAAGCAAATTGGCAGGTGGTAAGAAATATTATGTAAGAGTAAGAGCTGTCAGTGGAACTAAAAAAGGAGCGTGGTCAAAGACTAAAACATTTAAAACATCTAAATAAAGAACAATAAAAATGTTACAATTTTTACATCAGAAATTAAACTGATTGATTGTTTATATGTGAAAATTAGACAGTATTTCAAATTGAAAATCGTTTTATTTGTGAAAATATGATATTTTGGATTGTAAAATAAAAACGTTTATGATAAGATGTTCATAGATTGAAAATAAACGTTTTCAAAAAGAAAAAAAACAATTTTATTTGAGGAGGAAATTGAAGATGAGAAAGGTTTTCAACAAAGTTATGGCAGGTGCTATGACAACAGCTTTAGTTGCCACACTTGCAGTAGGATTCAAGGTAAACACAACAGACGTTAAGGCTGATACAGCTAACGCACTTACAGGTAGTTGGACAAGTTCAGCAGAAAGTTATGAACCAAATGATGCTGTTATTACACAGACAACATTTAAGTCAACAGCAGTAGATAATGTTTCTGCCAATATTTCTATTACAGGATGGCAGGCTAATTGGACAGCAGAAAGCGCTGCTCCGGAAGATGCAATTGTATTAAATGATAAAATCTGGGGTGAAAAACCATATCAGATTACATCAGAAATTAATGCTAAAGTTGTTCCTGGAAATACATATAAATTAAAATTTACAGTTAATAACGGAATGATGGAAGCAGATACAACTACAAAGACAGAAAAGAATATTACAATTACTGTAAATAGTGGTATTGAAGGTGATAATGATAACACAATGTTATTTAAGACAATAACTGTTCCAGCAGGAGCAACAGAAACATACGAATTTGACGTTCCTGTAAGTCCTGATTACTTAAGTAATGATATTAAGGTTCAGTTAGCATATGGTTCATATTATTATTCATATGAATTAACACAGGCAGTTAAGGCTGGAAAAGTTACAGAAGAAGCAGCTAAGGCTTGCAAGTATGCATACGCATATGGAACATCAGAAAATGTAAATGCACATGGAACATTAGCATTCACAGACATTTCTTTAATGGGTGAAAAGTATACACAGAGCGTTATTCCTGAAAGACAGACAACAAAGGCTCCAACAGGTAATACAAATACAGGAGCTCCTAAAACAGGAACTCCTGCAACAGTAACTCCTACAACAGCAGCTCCTGCAGTAGTAGCAAGCAAACCTGCAAAGGTTAAGGGTGTTAAGGTTGTTAACAATGCTAAGAAGTCAGTTAAGGTTACTTGGAAGAAAGTAAAAGGTGCTAAGTCATATCAGGTTAAGGTTGGAAACAAGAAATACAACGCTAAAAAGACAAATGCAAAAATCAAAAAACTTGCAGTAGGTAAGACATACAAAGTTCAGGTTCGTGCTAAGAATGCTGCAGGATTTGGTAAGTGGAGCAAAGCTGTAAAAGTAACAATTAAAAAATAATAAAACAGAACAGCAAATATAATTTTCAAAAGTAAGTATGCGGCAATTATCAAAATATTGCCGCATATTAAACATAAGGACTGTAATTAGGAGGACAAATAAGTGAGATTATTTAAGAAAACTATGGCGGTTGCTTTAGCATCTGTTATGACTATAGGAATGGCAGGCGTTGCATCAGCAGCTCAAGTTCCGGCAGGAACAAATGTTTTGGCAGGATTAACACAGTGGACATCATTTTCAGTATGTACTAGGGAAGATGGTGGAGAATGGGAAGAAGCTTTAAAAGCCATCCCTCAGACAAAAGGTGTTGATTATGCAACTGAAGGATACATAACAGCAGGTTCAACAGTTTCTAATTTTGATTTCTTTGTTATTAATTCTGGATGGGATGGAGAATACAATAAGTTAACAAATGAATTAGTAAATGATAACCCATGGGGTATGACAGCCACACTTGAAAATGTACCTGTTGAAGCTGGACGTAATTACACAATTTCTTTTGATATTTCCAGCACATTAAAGGTAAATAAAAAAGATGCTTTAGGAAATGTAATTGCTCCAATTACAACAAAACATATATTATTTAAAGCATATAAGCCTGGTAATGGTGATGAAGCTTTAGAGTTAACTTCAACATCTAATATTACATCAGATGGATATATTACATTAGATTCTTCAAAGAAAGAAAGTATGAAGGTTTCAGCGGTAATCAATGTACCAAAGGATTATAAAAAAGGAAACATTGGATTAAAATTCGCTTTAGGTGCATTCTTAAAGACATATGCTGATGAAATTGGTATGGCAGGATATATTCATGTAAACAATTTTGTAGTTACAGCTAATAAACAGTACACTGTTAATTTTGTAAGCCAGAATAAGACAATGTCTACAAAATATGTAAATGAAGGCGAAAAGGTTGATACATTTGCAGCTAAGAGAAAAGGATACACATTAGTAGGTTATACAGCTAATGGAGCTTCATATAATTTTAATTCTGTTGTTCCAAGTGACTTGACACTTGTTGCACAGTGGAAGAAAACAGCTGCACCAGCTAAAGTTAAAGTTGCTTCTGTAAAGAGCACAAGTGCTAAGAAAGCAGTTGTATCACTTAAGAAAGCAAAGAACGTTAAAGGATATGCTGTTCAGTATTCAACAAATTCAAAGTTTAAGGGTGCTAAACAGAAAATATCTAAAAAGACAAAAATTACACTTAAGAAACTTAAATCTGGATCAATTGTATACGTAAGAGCTAAAGCTTATACAACAGATTCAGCAGATAACAAAGTATTTAGTAAAAAATGGTCAGCTAAGAAGTTAGTTGTAGTTAAATAAGTTTAATATTAGAATTAATCTTAAGCAGGTGAAAGGGTGTAGAGATTTTATATGAATATCATATAAGTCTTTGCGCCCTTTTTTTAAACAAAAATCTTAGATGCTATAATTTGAGTTTAAATGTAGAAACATTTTATTTAGTTAGAGAGGATAAGAATATGAGAAAAGCAAAGAGAATATTAGCATTTGCATTATCATTAGTTGTTGCATTTTCAGGAATTAATTATGTTGCAAGCACAAGCAATGAAGCAGCAGCTGCTACAGTTTCAACAACAGAATGGACAAATAATGGATTAATCAGTCCTGCTAATGGCTCATTAATTGGGGCAGGATACATTGATGTAAAATGGAATAATAATTTAGAAGGAGTTTCATCATATGCAGTTTATGTTGATAATGCTTTAATAGGAACAGTGTCTCCAACATCAGCAGAAACTTTATCATGCGAATTTTACACAGTTGATGTATCTGCACATACAGCATACGTTTCAGCTACATTAACAAACGGAACAGTAGTTAATACAAATACAAGTACTTTTTATGTTACAAAGAAAGGAATTTGTATAAATGAAGATATGGGAGTAGGTATAGATGCTTCTTCATTAAATGTTGGTTGGTATTATAATTGGGGCTTTACAGCATATAATGAAAAAAATTTTAAAAACAGATCATTTGATAATATGGACTATGTACCTATGATATGGGGACAGGGAACAGTTAAAGAAGCAGCTTTTGAAAACGCAAAAAAGAATGGATACAAATATATTTTAGGATATAATGAACCAGATTTAACAAATCAGTCTAATATGTCAATTGAAAAAGTAATTAACAGATGGCAGGATTTTTGTAATTCAGGACTTAAAGTTGGCTCACCTGCAACAGCTACAGCACCGTGCTGGTCTGATAAATGGTTTAAACCTTTTATGGAAAAGATATCAGCAAATAGTTCGTTAGATGTTGATTTTATTGCGGTACATTGTTATTGGGGAACTGATTTAGATTCAACTAAAGGTGCATTACAGTTTTTACAAGCAATTGACCAGACATATGCATTATATCATAAGCCAATTTGGATTACTGAATTTGCAGTAGGTGAACAGCATATGAACTTAAGCATGGCTGATCCAACATGCGCAGCAAATACAAGAAACTTTTTAAAGATTGTATTAGAAGGATTAAATGCAAGAAGTTATGTAGAAAGATATGCATGGTTTTCATTCGACCCTGAAGACAATAGCAAATTTACAGACAGTGCTTCAGGTTTGTGGTACAGAAATACCGGAGTGTTAACAGAATTAGGAAAGTTATACGCAGAAATTGGAAATCCTGCAGGATATCCGGCAAAAACTTATGGAGTATATACTCCAAGTGGAGTTGATACATCAGCAGTTGCGTGTGCAGCATCAGTTAAACCTGTTATATATACTGCATTAGCAAATAACAAAAAGAAAACTATTAAATTAAATCTTAAGAGCGTAAATAATGCAGCAGGATATGAAATCAAATATTCAACATATAAGAATATGAAGAAAGCTAAAACAAAGAGTACAACAAAACTTACATATGTACTTAAAAAATTAAAAGCCGGAAAAAAGTATTATGTTCAGTCAAGAGCTTACTTTATTATGGATGGCTCAAAGTTGTATACAGGTTGGAGCAGCAAGAAAGTAGCAAAAATAAAGAAAGTTAAAAGAGTAAAAAAGACAAAAAAAGCAAAAAAAGCAAAATCAGCTAAAAATAGTAAGAAAAAATAATTGCATAAGTGATTGTTAGACAAAAGAAAAAGGAAATAGGGGTGAGTATCTTACCTATTTATTTTGAAAAGGTAACAGGAGATTATTATATGAGAAAGTTAAGAAAAGTAATTGCAATGGCTTTGATGTCAGCGGTGGTTATTGCCGGAACACCTGCTTTTAACAATGATGTTAAAGCAGTTACAATAAATAGTGATGCAGGTGCAATAACACAGTGGCAGACAAATGCAATAACAAGTCCGGTAGCAGGCAAATTAGTACCTGCAGGCTATGTTGATATAAAGTGGACAAGTGCAAATGATTTAGGAGAAGTAAAAGGTTATAAGGTGTATGTAGATGATGCACTTGTAAATACTGCAACGGCAACTACCACACAGTTTGAATTTTATACGACGACAGTAAGCAGTCATAAGACTTATATTGTTGCAGAATTTACAGATGGTTCTAGTGTAACATCATCAACTTTTTATTTTTACGTAACTAAAAAAGGATTATGTGTAAATGATAAAATGGGAAAAATGTTAATACCGGATGATATGAATATCGGTTGGTATTACAACTGGGGAGTAAATCCATTTACATATAGTTGTTATACAGATATCGACTATGTTCCTATGATTTGGGGAACGAGCTCAGAAAAGTATATATCATCAATAGTGGCTAAAGGATACAAGTATTTACTTGCATATAATGAACCGGATATGGGAGCAAATGCAGGTGGAAGTAATATAAATGTAAATACTGCTATCAAAAATTGGAGTAATTTTTTAGGAAATAATTATTATTTAGGTTCGCCGGCACCTGCATATAGTCCTTCTTGGGGTAATGGAACATGGTTTAGAACATTTATGAATGGAATTGACCAAAGTACAATAGATTTTATTCCTTTACATTGTTATTACAAGACCTATGGAGGAGTTGAAGCTGCAAATGATTTTCTTACAGATGTAGTAGATAAAACATATCAAATGTATCATAAACCAATATGGATTACGGAATTTGCTCCTAGTGGTTGGGGATATAGTGATACAAATGGAAGAAAGAAATGTAAAGAATTTTTAGAGGCTGTATTAAAAGGATTAGATGAGAGAAGTTATGTAGAAAGATATTCATGGTTCTCATTCGATACAACAGATGGAACAAATGGTGCAGCAGCGTTATGGACAAATAAAACAGGTGTATTAACTGATTTAGGAAATGCATACGTTGCAAATGGAAATCCTGAAGGATATAGTTATGGAAATTGTACAGCAGTAGATAATACTACGATGAATGTTGTGTATGCTACATCACAAGCTGCTAATGACAACAATAAATCAGATAAAAATAATGAGAAAGTAGTAAAGCCGGGTAAGGCAGGTATTATATCTGTAAAAAGTTTAAAGAAAAAGACAGCAAAAATAAGAATAAAGAAAGTTGCAAAAGCAAAAGGATATCAGATAAAATATTCTGACAGTAAGAAGTTTATAGGATATTTAGAAAAGAGTACATCCAAAACAACTGTAACAATAAAAAAATTAGATAGAAAAACAAAGTTTTACTTTAAGGTAAGAGCATATACAAAAGTTGGAACTAAAAAAGTATATGGCGCATGGAGCAAGACAAAATCAGTAAAAGTTAAATAATACAGATTTAATAATAAGGCCATAAATACAATTATAAATTTTAATCTGTATTTATGGCTTAAAAATTGAAGGGATTAAGGTTTATTAAGGGAAAATCAATGAAAAATATTAAAAAATTAATTGCTGCAATTATTATGTGCTGTTTTGGAGCGGCAATAGGAATTGTGGGTATATTGGTAAATGATAATAGTAAAAAAGAAGATACACTGATTAAATGGAAAGAAAATGCACTTGTTAATCCAACCCCGGGAAAGATGATAGGTGCAGGAAATATAGATATTACGATTGCAAATTTAGAAGATATATACGAAAACAGTGGAAAATATGGCAAAGTAAACGAATATAATATTTTTATAGATGGAGAAAAGCAATTTACCATAAAGCCAGATGAATTTGCAAAAGAGGAAAAAGAAGATGAGGGTTTTGTTTCAGGAATGAAGCTGGAAGATATGACAAAAAAAGAAGAATCCATATCAGATATAGCATCTGTGGCTACAGTAGAATTTCACGGAGTAAAGACGAATTCCTATGAATTATACATAGAAGCTGATTATGATAATGGAAGTAAAATATATTCAGATGTATTTACATTTTATATTTCAAAAAAAGGTTTATGTGTAAATAAGGATATGTCAAGAGAACTTGCGGCAGATAAGATGAATGCATCATGGTATTATAATTGGGATATTACACCATTTAGTTATTATTCATTTGAAAATATGGAGTATATACCAATGATGTGGACTTATAGTTCAACTGAGACAAAAATGATAGAACGACTTGAAAAAACGGGATATAAATATTTGTTAACATATAATGAGCCTGATTTTACGGAACAGTCAAATTTAACAGTTGATGAAGTTGTAGATGCATGGCCTGATTTTATGAATAAAGGCATACAGATAAGTTCACCGGCAACAGCATTATGCCCTCCGTGGTCAAAAGACTGGTTTCAGCCGTTCATGGAGAAGATTGATGCAGATGATAATCTTAGTATAGATTTTATTGCGTTACATCATTATTGGAACTGGTATAGTGATGAAGGTGTTCAGGCATTTTTAGATTTGATTGACCAGACATATGAAATGTATCATAAGCCGATTTGGATTACGGAGTTTGCAATATCAGGAGATCCGGGAAAAAATCAGGAGCAGTTAGATGCTGTTATTGGATATATGAAAGGTGTAATACCGGGATTAGAAGAAAGAGATTATGTAGAAAGATATGCATGGTTTTCATTTGGAAGCAGGGATGCGAGAAATGGAGCATCAGCATTGTATGACATTTCTACAGGTGAATTTACTGAGCTTGGTGAATTGTATTCAAGTGTAGGTATACCTGATGGATATCAGGATGATTCCGTAGATGTAATAAAAGAAAATGATATTAAAGATATTTTGATAAAATGATAGACAATATAGCAATATGACCATATTATATAAGGAGGGGAAATATAATTTACCGCTATTCGTAAAGGGGTGAATTAGGTTGACTTATAGAATGTGGAGTGCTATTATTATTTTAAATGATAGTAGAGGTTGCGCTACTTATTAGTAAACTGTATGATGTCCCGGAGACAGGCGATTACAGAGGAAAGGATGTGGCGCCGAAAGGATTCATTCCGGAGATGAATTTTTGGGTATATGGTTAAGAGCCATATAACTGTCATTAGGAAGTACCCTGATGGAGAGCTACTTATAAGCATCGAAGCGATACTTTTAGGGAGCACACCACGTGGTCCCTTTTATTACGCATGTAATTGAAAGATAACGATTTTAAGTGATATTTGTATGAAGAATATAAAACTTTTTCAGTTACAAAGATTAGATATAAGATAAGTGGTGTAAATAATGGGATTAAGATTATGAAGGAGGACATTAAAATGTCAATTTTTACAGGTGCAGGTGTAGCAATTATCACACCTATGAATGAAGATGGTTCAATTAATTATGATGAATTAGGAAGAATTATTGAAGATCAGATTGCCGGAGGCACAGATGCAATTATTATTTGTGGAACAACAGGTGAATCTTCAACAATGAATGATGAAGAACATATTAAATGTATTAAATATGCAGTAGATAAGACAGCTAAGCGTATTCCTGTAATTGCAGGAACAGGTTCTAACTGTACAAGAGAAGCAGTCAACCTTGCTAAACAGGCACAGGAAGTTGGCGCGGACGGATTATTATGTGTTACACCATATTATAATAAAGCTACTCAGGGTGGATTATATCAGTATTATAAGGATATTTCAGACGCAGTAAATATTCCTATTATTATGTATAATGTACCATCAAGAACAGGAACAAACATCCTTCCTGAAACAGCAGTTAAGATTGCAAAAGAAGTAAAGAATGTAGTTGCAATTAAAGAAGCATCAGGAAATATTTCACAGGTAGCTAAGTTAGCATCACTTGCAGATGGATGTCTTGATATCTATTCAGGAAATGACGACCAGGTTCTTCCATTGTTATCATTAGGCGGAAAGGGCGTTATTTCAGTTTGGTCAAATGTAGCACCTGCTAAAGTTCATGATATGGTAGCATCATATATGGATGGAGATATTGAAAAGGCACAGAAGATTCAGTTAGAAGCAATTGAATTAATTGATGCATTATTCTGTGAAGTTAATCCAATTCCTGTAAAGGCAGCAATGAATATGTTAGGATATAAGGCTGGTTCACTTAGAGCTCCTTTAACAGAAATGACAGATGCTAACAAAGAAAGATTAAGAAAAGCAATGGAGAATTACGGACTTTTATAAAACTTTCATACGGAGGTAAAGATGACAAACATAATTATGAATGGCTGTAACGGTAGAATGGGAAGAATGATTACTGATATAGCTAATAAAGATACAGACGTACAGATTGTCGCAGGAATTGATGCTTATGACAAAGTGACAAATGATTATCCTGTTTTCACAAATATTTTTGACTGTAATGTTGATGCAGATGTAATTATTGATTTTTCAACAGCTAGTGCAGTAGATGATTTATTAAAGTATGCAGTAGAAAAGAAAATTCCGGTTGTTTTATGTACAACAGGTCTTACATCAGAACAGTTAGATAATGTTCAGAAGGCAAGTGAAAAAGTTGCTATTTTAAAATCAGCAAATATGTCTTTAGGAATTAACACATTAATGAAGATTTTAAAAGTTGCAACAGAAGTGTTAGCCAACAGAGGATATGATATTGAAATTGTAGAAAAGCATCATAATCAGAAATTAGACGCTCCAAGTGGAACAGCTTTAGCTCTTGCAGATTGTATTAATCAGGTTTTAAATAACGAATATGATTATACATATGACAGAAGCAGCAGAAGAGAAAAGAGACCTGAAAAGGAAATTGGAATTTCAGCTGTAAGAGGCGGAACAATTGTAGGTGAGCATGAAGTTATATATGCAGGTATTGATGAAGTAATTGAAATTAAGCATACAGCTTACTCAAGAGCAGTATTTGCAAAAGGTGCTGTTGATGCAGCTAAATATCTTGCTTCTAAAGAAACAGGAATGTACAATATGGCTGATGTATTAAATTAAAATAAAAAATAGAAATAATTTTTATTGATTTCAATTTAAATTATTTCTATTTTTTTATATATTTTTATAATTTTTGTAAAAGTGTTCATAATAAATGATGTAAAAACTTTTATGGAGGTTATTATGAACAATATTAAAAAATACTTAGTGGCATTTGTAATGATGCTTTCAATGGTTGGATTTGTAGGCTGTGGAAATAAAGATGCAGCAAACGATGAAATGAATGAATCAATGAATGAAACTGTAGAAACAACAAATGAAATGACAACAGAGACTACAACAAATAGAACAGACAGAAACGAAACAACAAGAAAAGCAGGAAACGTAAATAGTTCAACTGATACAAATGGTGACGGAGTTGCAGATGATGTAGTGGATGATGTTATCGATGGTGTTGAAGATGCAGGGGATGACATCATAAACGGTGCAAGAGATAATCAGAACAATAACGAAACAAATGTAAACAAAAAATAAAATATAGGTATTTTTGGTAAGCCATAAGCATACTATATGATAACGAATTTGTTATTAAGGTGTTTATGGCTTATAAAATTATGTTGGACCCGGGACATGGTGGAACAGACCCAGGGGCCGTTTATGAAGGCAGACAGGAGAAAGATGATGCGTTACGACTTGCTACAGCGGTAGGGGAGATTTTAAGAAATAATGGATATGATGTGGAATTTACAAGAACATCAGATGTCTATGATACCCCATTTGAAAAAGCAACTAAGGCAAATAATGCAGGAGCAGATTTATTTGTATCATTTCATAGAAATTCTGCGCCTACAGAAAATCAGTATAGTGGAGTGCAGACTTTAGTATATGATGACAGTGGCTTAAAAGCACAACTTACAAGAAATATTAATGCAAATCTTACAAAGATAGGATTTGAAGATAAAGGAGTCGTTGAAAGACCTAATTTAGTAGTTTTAAAAAGAACAAAGATGCCGGCAGTATTAATAGAAGCGGGCTTCATTAATTCAGATATTGATAATAAATTATTTGATGAAAAATTCTATGAAATAGCAAATGCAATAGCAAGTGCAATAATGGAAACTCTTGAAAATTATGATACGCAGGATGCTGACGGAAACACATATACAGTACAGGTTGGTGCATTTAGAAACAGACAGTTAGCAAATAATATGGCGTATAAATTAAGACAACAGGGGTATCCGGCAGATGTCATATTTGAGAACGGATTGTATAAGGTACAGGTTGGAGTGTTTGATGATATTGATAATGCTGCGATGATGGAAATGAATTTAAGAAATGTAGGATATAACACATTTATTCCAAGAAGATATTAATATATATATGTTGGGGTCGAAAGTTTTCGACTTTTTGCCTGACGGATTCGATGCTCGGTTAATATATAGAGTTATTATGAATAATTTTAAGACTTCTATATTTAATTTTTCATTTAAATAATAACTTATGGAAACGCTCTGATATCAAAAAATAAATCTGATATTAGGCGTTTCTTGTTCTGTTATTTATGAAAAAATCATGAATATAACATAAAAAGCATTACGTTGAATGTATATTAAAAAATAGGTATATAATTAAAATTGGACATTCATTAAATGTATACCATAAAAAGCAATATAAAAAGAGACAATTTACGTGAAATGTTGACAATAAATTTGACAATGGGGTATCATTAGAGGTAAGCGTGTATTAAAATATTAATTCACGAATATCTAACATAGGAGATATGGATTGACATGAATAATGGATTTATAAAGGTTGCGTGCGCAACTCCTAAAATTAAAGTAGGAGATTGTGAATATAACGCTAAAGAGATATGTAAATTAATTGATGAAGTTTATGATAATGGAGCACAGTTTGTTGTATTCCCTGAATTATGTATTACGGGATATACATGCAGCGATTTGTTCTGGCAGCAGCACATGCTAAAAAATGCAAAGAAAAAGTTGGTGGCAATAGCAAAACATTGTGAAGATAAAGAAATTGTAGCTATAGTCGGACTCCCATTGGTATATAATGGCAAGTTATACAATGTTGCGGCAGTTGTTTATGATGGAGAGATACTTGGAATTGTACCTAAGTCATATATACCTAATTATTCCGAGTTTTATGAAGCAAGACATTTTGCATCAGGAAAAGGTGTTGAAGGATATGTTTCATTTGAAGTTACTAAGGATGAATGGAGCTTAGAAGAAAACTGCAAAGAAGGTTTTGATTATAAAATATATATGACAGAGAATGGCAAAGTTGATTTTAAACATAATCAGGATGACTTTGATGAAGACGACTGGGAAGATGATGAAGAAGATGATGAAGATTGGGATGACGATTATGATGATGAAATCCCATTTGGAACAAATATACTTTTTGACTGTGTAAATATAGAAAACTTTAAATTTGCAATCGAGATATGTGAAGATTTATGGGTGCCAAATCCACCTAGCACAAATTATGCTATGGCAGGAGCAACAGTTATAGCTAATCTTTCAGCAAGTGATGAAGTAACAGGAAAAGATAATTATCGTAAAAATCTTGTGGCAGGACAGTCAGCAAGAACAATATCAGCTTATTTGTATGCTGATGCAGGAGAGGGAGAATCTTCTACTGATTTAGTATTTGCGGCACATAATATGATAGCTGAAAATGGAACAATCTTAGCAGAGGCAAAAAGATTTACAAATGAAACAGTATATGCTGAGATAGATTTGGAAAAATTGGCTGCAGAAAGACAAAGAATGAATACATTTACAGCAGTTAGTGACGACGATTATGAAATATGCGAAATTGATTTAGAATTAGAAGAATTTGAACTTTCAAGAGAAATTGATAACACACCATTTGTACCAAAGGATGAAGAAAAGAGAAATAAGAGATGTGAAGAAATTCTTACAATTCAGACAATGGGACTTAAGAAACGTTTAGAACATACTAATTGTAAAAATGCAGTTATAGGAATATCAGGTGGACTTGATTCCACATTGGCACTTCTTGTTACTGTAAGGGCATTTGATGCACTTAATATTGACAGAAGCAACATAATTGCAGTTACAATGCCGGGATTTGGTACAACTGACAGAACATATAATAATGCAGTTACACTTGTAAAAGAACTTGGATGTGAACTAAAAGAAGTAAATATTGCTGATGCAGTAACACTTCATTTAAAACAGTTAGGACATAGTATAGATAATCACGACATTACTTATGAAAATGCACAGGCAAGACAAAGAACTTATTTGCTTATGGATTTTGCAAATGAATATAATGGAATGGTTATTGGAACAGGAGATATGTCGGAACTTGCATTAGGATGGGCTACTTATAATGGAGACCATATGTCTATGTATGGTGTAAATGCGGGAGTTCCGAAAACGTTGGTAAGACATTTAGTTCATTATTTTGCAGACACATGTGGAGTAAAGAAATTAGCAGACATTTTATTTGATGTGCTAGATACACCTGTAAGTCCTGAATTACTGCCACCTACTAAGAATGGAAAAATAGCACAGAAAACAGAGGATGTAGTTGGACCATATGAATTGCATGACTTTTTCTTATATTATATTTTAAGATTTGGATTTGAACCTAAGAAGGTATTATATTTAGCTGAACACGCATTTGATGGAAAATATGATAAAGAAACTATTTTGAAATGGTTAAAGACATTTTACAGAAGATTCTTTTCGCAGCAGTTTAAACGTTCATGCCTTCCTGATGGACCAAAGGTAGGAAGCGTTGCGGTTTCACCTAGAGGAGATTTGAGAATGCCAAGTGATGCAGTAGTACGTGAGTGGTTAGAAGAATTAGAGTAATTATAGCAAATAATATGTATGCGAAATTATTTATACATGAATAATTTCCATAAAATAAAATTTGTATATTAATAATAAAAATAGGATGAAACATAATTGTCTCATCCTATTTTTTATAATTTATTATGCTGATATTTTTATAAGTAAGAGTGATATCAGCTTTGCAAAAGTGCAGTTGCAAATTAACTATATAGTTAGAGAAAATTAAAGGCTGCCATCAAAATATTTCATAGAAATTATTTGGCCGAATTAATTGTATCGCATATTGCATTATATAATACAGAATATGTATATTGGCTTTCAGGATTGTAAGATACGTTTTCTAATGACTGAGTTGATACAATCTGATTAGCAATATCCTCAAAAGCAGGTTTCACTAAAGGATACATTGTAGCTACGGAATCATCAATATTTTCAATTGTAATGGAATTTATGTGGTTATCATCTAAAACTACCTGAATTTCCATAGGATTTCCGTTTAACGTGATATAAGAGGAATAAACACCGGCCTTATAAGTGCAATCACTTGCAGGAGCCGAAGTAGTGGTGTCTTTTCTAAACATTAAAACTAAGGTTATTATTAAGGCGATTCCAAGGACAATTAATATAAATGTATATATAAGTTCTTTAAGATGAAAAACCATAAATTTAGGACTTTTACTCATGATGTGTGACCTCCGAAAACTGTATAGTTTTTTATAATTAAATCTATGAGCAAAAACATAAAAGTATGATGAAAAAACAGCAAAAATTATATATAATAATTTAAGGATGCCAGGGTCAAATGGTTTGAACCCCGCATCATTTAAGGAAATATAAAGAATGGAGACGGATATGTCATTAACATTTATTGTAGGAAGTGCAGGTTCAGGTAAGTCACATTTATTATATGAAAGACTTACAAATAACGCTTCAAAATATGAAAATAGAAATGAAGATTATATAGCTTTGGTTCCTGAACAGTATTCAATGGAAGCCCAGAGAGAAATTTTGCTTGCTTCAGATAGACACGGAAGTTTTAACACTGAGGTAGTAAGTTTTCAGAGACTTGCATTTGGTATATTTGAAGAACTTGGAATGACAGATATTAAGGTTATGGACGATTTGGGAAAAACTCTCGTTGTCCGTAAAGTATTAGAAAATTGCAAAAAAGACCTTAAGTATTATCATAACAAAGCAAATATGCCGGGATTTGTGGATAGAGCAAAAACTTTAATAACCGAATTAAAGCAATATAATTATAGAACACAAGATTTGGAAAAGATGATTGATGATGTAAAAGGTCATAACATTTTAAGAAATAAATTAATTGATACTAAAACGATTGCGGAAGAATTTGACAATTACATAAATGAAAAAATGATTACGATTGAAGAAGTGTTGAGCATTTTTTGTAATGTAATGGAAAAGTCAGAAAAAATAAGAAAAACGCATATTTATATTGACGGTTTTACAGGGTTTACACCTATTCAGTATATGGTTTTAGAAAAATTAATAAAATATTCAAGAGAGGTTACTGTCGCAATAACTCTTCCTGAAAATGAAGCTGATTTTAACGGATATAATGACAGAGAATTGTTTGCACTCAGCAAAGAAACAATTGTAAAGTTAAGAGAATTGGCAATAAGAAATAGTGTTGAAATCGAAAATATGGTTATTGTAAATAAAGGAAAAAGACCGATACGAATTGCTGATAATGATGAACTTTGCTATTTAGAAGAAAATATCTTTAGAAATAGAGTTGTAAAACATTATGATAAAGAGTGCAAAAATTTAGAAATGCATGTAACATCTAATCCAAAAGAAGAGGCAGGATGGATTGCAAATGAAATTTCTAAGTTGATGATTACAGGAAATTATAAATATAAAGATATCGCTGTAGTAGTTTCGGATATGGAAGGATATTATAGATTTATTCAGGACGAATTTAGAAAATCAGGTATTCCGAATTTTATAGATTATAAGAGGGACATATCTAAAAATCCTTTTATTGACGGTATAGTAGCTGCAATTGAAGTGGTTGAGAAAGATTTTTCATATGAAAGTTTATTTAGATTTTTAAAATTAGGAATTACGGATATTGACAGAGAAGATATTGATATAATTGAAAATTATGTACTTCAGTCAGGAAGAAGAGGATTTAACAGTTACAACAGAAAATGGGAAAAGCAGTATAAAAATATTAGCGAAGAGGAATTGGAAAATATTAATTTGATAAGAGAAAAAATTATAGAAATGTTTTCTGATTTGAGGAAAGACTTAAAGATAAAAAATGCAGATATAACTAATTTTACAAAGAGTATTTACAAATTTATTTTAGACAATGACTGGCAGCTTAAGATACAAAAACACAAAGTGGAATGTGATGAAGCAGGCAGAATGGATGAAGCAAAAGAATACGAACAGATTTATGAAACCATTATAGAAATGCTTAATAAGCTAGTGGAATTTTTAGGTGATGAAATTGTATCGGTAAAAGAGTTCAGACAGATTGTTGAATCAGGATTTGCAAGTCAGAAAGTTGGAATAATTCCTCCAGGTCTTGATACGGTAATGGTTGGTGATTTGGAAAGAACAAGATTAAAAGATATTAAGAAAATTATCTTTTTTGCAGGAGTAAATGACGGCCTTGTGCCTTCTGCAAATAGTGGTAGCGGAATAATTACGGATATGGAAAGAGAATTTTTGCGCTCAGCTAATTATGTATTGGCGCCAACGGCTAAAGAAAATATATATATTGAAAGATTTTATTTGTATGCATTATTTGCAAAGCCTACAGGTAAAATCTACTTTTCATATAGCACATCAGGCATGGATGGTGAAGTTTTAAGAAAATCATATATTCTTACTTTGATAAACAGAATGTTTCCATCAATAAAAGAAATAAAGGAAAGTAGTAAGGAAAATGTTCCGGGTGATATTACAAACATCACAGAGGCGTTAGAATTTATAACAAACAGAATGCAGGAAAATAAGAGCCTTGATGGGGATAATGAGACAAAGCAGATGATTGCAAATCTTGTTAAGAACAGGGAAGTAGAAAATGCTGTAAAGATGATAATAGAAGGAATTTATTATACATCAAGACATCCAAAATTACTGCCGGAAATTGCCAGAGGACTGTATGGTAACAGACACAACATTGGTATTACAAGACTTGAAAGATATGCTGCATGTGCATATTCACAGTTTTTAGCTAATGGTCTAAGGCTTTCAGAAAGACGAAAATTTGAAATAGCTGCATATGATATTGGCAATTTATATCATTATTCGTTAGAGTTGTTTTGCAGAAAATTAAGAAATAAAAATCTGAATTGGAGAAATTTAACAGACGAAGATATACAGAAATTAGTTGAAGAATGTGTAAATATCGTATTTGAGGAATATGAAAATAATGCCATTTCAAGTGATGCAAGAAATAAATATATTGCAAAAAAAATTTTAAAAACAACTATAAATACTACAGAGATATTAAAAAGTCATATCAATGCAGGAAAGTTTGAACCGGCTTATTATGAGTCGGTAGTTGAACACGGAAAAGTAGACAGAGTGGATTTGTACGAAGATCCTAACGACGGAAAAGTGTATGTGAAAATTATTGACTATAAATCCGGGTCAAAGAAATTTGAAATCAGTTCTACATTTTTCGGCACACAGATGCAGCTTCTTATTTATTTAGGAGATGTAATAAAAAGAGAACAGGAAAAATATAAGGACAAACAGGTTTTGCCGGCAGGCGCATTTTATTATGAAATTAAAGACCCTTATACTAATGGTCTGACAAAAACAGAAAAAAATAAAATCATGAAAGACGGTTCGTTGACAAAAGAAGAACTAAAGGAAAGACTTGCCTGTGAAATCAATAAGAAAAGATTTAAAGAGTATAAGATGTCGGGTATTTTTACAGACGATATCAACGTGTTAAAAAATATAGATGAAAATATGGAAAAATCTTCGGATATTATTCCTGTGAGAATTAAAAGAGATGAAAGTTATTATGCAGATGTAATGGCGATTGATAATAAGCATTTTGGTGAACTTATTAATTATGTTTCAGATATGGCAGAGAAGTTTAAAGAAGAAATTTGCGAGGGAAATATTGATGTTAATCCTATAGAAAAGGCATGTACATATTGTCCATATGCAGGCATGTGTAGTTTTGATGTAAATGCAGGAGATAAGTATACGGAGGTTCCCGGGTATAAATTGCCTGAAGTAATTTCTAAGTTAGATGAGATGTATGAAGATTCGGAAGGAGAAAAATAAATATGCCAAATTGGACTCCAAAACAAAAAGAAGTAATAGATGCAAGAGACCAAAATATATTAGTATCTGCGGCAGCCGGTTCAGGTAAAACCGCAGTTTTGGTAGAGCGAATTATAAAATTATTGACAGATGAAAATAATCTGGTAGATATCGATAATCTTTTAGTCGTTACATTTACAAAGGCAGCAGCTTCTGAGATGAAGGAAAGAGTAAGAAATGCATTAGATGAAATTATTGCGAAGCATCCTGAAAATGAGCATATACAAAAGCAGATAAATCTGATAAATACGGCAAGGATTACAACAATTGATAGTTTTTGTTCATTTGTTGTAAGAGAAAATTTTGAAAAAATAGATTTAGATCCGGATTACAAAATTGGAGATGAAGGTGAAATTGAACTTTTAAAGGCAGATGTTTTAGATGAAATCATTACAAACAGATATGAAGAGGCTGAACCTGAATTTATGGAATTTATCGAGCAGTATAAAGCGTCTAAGGCAGATGACAGTGTTACAAACCTGATAATGGAACTTTACACTGCATCTGAAAGTCATGTAAATCCTGAAAAATGGGTTAAGTCATGCATTGATAATTATATTGTTTCAGATGAAAATGATTTAAACAATAAGCCCTGGATGGTAAAAAATATTAGTGATATTAAAAATATTATGCCTGATATATGCAAAAAACTTGAAAATGCCATAAATATATGTGAACAGCCGGACGGTCCCGTAAATTATATAAAGGCTTTAACAGATATGCATGGAACATGTAAACTTGCAATGGAAAAACAATCCTACAGAGCATTAAAAAATTCATTAGGAGATTATAAAATTCCAAGACTTCCAGGCAAACCAGAAGCCTTAAATCCTGAAAAAGCAGAACAGGTTAAGGCAATAAAAAGTGAAGTTGGAACAAAAATAAATAAACTGGTGGCTGATTATTTGTCATATGATATTGATGAAATATTAGAAGAAATAGATGTGATGAAGAGTCAGGTTCAGGTAATAATAGACCTTGCCTTAGAATTTATGGATAAACTAAAAGAGGCAAAAAAAGAAAATGCCATAATGGATTTCTCAGATTTGGAGCATTATGCCTTAAATATTTTAACATATGAAAATGAAAACGGAGAAATAGTTCCGTCAGATGTAGCTATAAGTATGTCAAAACAGTATAAAGAAATAATGATTGACGAATATCAGGATAGTAATACAGTGCAGGAAGCGATACTTACAAGCATTTCAAATGGAGCTGGAATTAATAATGTTTTCATGGTTGGAGATGTTAAGCAGAGTATTTACCGATTCAGACTTGCTAATCCAAATTTATTCTTAGAAAAATATGATACTTACAGTGAAGAAACTAATGCACCAAAACGTAAAATAATTCTTGATAAAAACTTTAGAAGTAGAAAAAAAGTAATAGATAGCGTTAACTACATATTTGATACGATTATGTGCAGACATACAGGAGGAATTGAATATATAGATAACAACAGATTAGTATGTGGTGCAACTTTTAAAGAGTTGCCTGATACACAGGATAATTCAACAGATATTATTTTAATCGAGGGTGACAAAGAATATGAAATGGAACAAATTGCAAAGAAGATTAAAAAGATTGTAGACCCTGATTTTGGAATGAAGGTTCAGGATAAAGATGGAAATTTAAGAAATGCAAAGTATAGTGATATAGTTATTCTTTTAAGAGGAATAAAAGGAATTTCAAGTCAGTATGTTGATGTTTTAGAAAAATATGGAATACCGGCATACACTGAAACAAAAACGGGATTTTATGATGCAAAAGAAGTATTAACAGTACTAAATTTTTTAAATGTTTTAGATAATCCAAGACAGGATATTCCACTTGCAGGCATAATGCTATCGCCAATGTTTAATTTTTCTGAAAGTGAATTGGCACAAATCCGCATTAATGATGAAGAAAGCGGTTTATATGATGAATTAAAGTCATACTTATATGATGGAGATGATGAGAAACTTATTGATAAGATTACAAATTTCATGAATCTTATTAATAACTTAAGAAAAGAAATTCCGTATATAACAGTATATGACCTTATAGATAAAATACTTAAAATAAACGGATACGAAAATTATATTATGGCACTTCCTTCAGGATTAAGAAGAATAAAAAATATTGAGCAATTGAAAGAAAAAGCAGTTGCTTATGAAAATTCCAGCTATTCAGGACTTTTTAACTTTATCAGATACATTGAGAAAGTTAAGGTTGTAAGAGAAGAAGGAGAAGCTTTGTCAGTAGATGAAAGTGATAATATTGTAAGAATAATGTCAATTCATAAAAGCAAAGGATTACAGTTTCCTATAGTATTTTTAGCAAATGCTACATCAAAATTCAGACCTGAAAAAGATGCAATTGCAATCCATGAAGAGTATGGAATCGGAATGGATTATGTTAATCATGAGTTGAAAGTAAAAGACAGTTCACTTGTAAAAAGTGTTATAAGAAATGCAATTACAAAAGAAAATAAAGCTGAATTACTTCGACTTTTATATGTTGCAATGACTAGAGCACAGGAAAAACTTATTGTAACCGGTGCGGTAAAAGATATAGAAAAGGAAATCGAAAAAATAAGTGGATACAGAAGAAATCCATATTTACAGGCAACACGAAGTGAAATTACAGACATTAACAATTTTATGGATTGGATATTGCTTGCTACATCAAGAAACAAAGGCGCAGATGAGTTGTTAAATTATTATGATAGTTTTACAGAGGCACAAAATGAAGAATTGTACAATACTGATGCAAGTGTAAGAATAACAGCAATTTGTGGTGAAACAGAAGATGATAAACTAAAAGAGTATATTGAGTTAAATGATGATAATACTAAGAAACAGGAATTGCTTCAAATTGATGGTAAAAAAACATATGATAAGATAACAGAGGAGATTCTTAATAAAAACTTAAATTGGGAGTATCCGTATTATGAGGATGTAAATATAAGTGCAAAGGCAAGTGTTACTGAAATCAAGAGACAGGCATTACATGAATATGATGAGCAGCAGGATGGTATGGAAATATTTAAAGAAGATTTGCCGGATATAATTCCTGATTTTGCAAAATCGGACGAACAGCTTCATGAAAAGCTAACAGGTGCAAACAGAGGAACAGCTTATCATAGGATATTTGAACTTATGGATTTGAATTTGCCTGAATATACAGTAGAGTCTGTTAATGAAATGATTAATGGTTATGTTAAGAGAGGTCTGATAGATAAGGCAGGAGCAGATTGTATAAATGAAAATGATGTTATTGCTTTTAGTAAAACAGACTTATTTGAAAGAATGAAACAGGCACAGTCGAGAGGAGAGCTGTTTAGAGAACAGAAATTTCTTCTTGGAAAGAAGGCTTGTGAAGTGAATCCAAATACCGATTCAGAGGAACTTGTTGTAATTCAGGGAATTATTGACGTATGTTTTATTGAAAATGGAAGGTATTATGTAGTAGACTATAAAACTGACAAAGTAAGAAAAATGGAACAATTGTATGATAAATACAGTGTTCAGTTAGATTACTATAAAGAAGCAATTGAGCAGATTACAGATAAAAAAGTTGAAGATGAAATAATATACTCTGTAACGCTTGGCGATGAAATAAGTTTTACTGAGCATAGACAAAGGAGACAATAATGATTTTTCCAAAGTATATAAAGAAAAATGACACTATAGCTGTTACGGCCCCGTCAAATGGAATAACAGATGAAATTAAAATAAAAAGATTTAACAAAGGGGTAGAGCAACTTAAAAACAGAGGATATAATGTTGAATTTACTGACAGTGTTTTTAAGGCTGATAAAAGAGGCGTAAGCAATACCGCAAAAATTAGAGCAGAAGAATTTAACAGATTATTTGATAAAAATGAAGTCTCAGGAATATTTTGTGCCGCAGGTGGGGATTATTTAATGGAGATGCTTGAATATGTGGATTTTGAAAAAATTAAGGCAAATCCAAAATGGGTTCAGGGATATTCAGATAATACAGGATTAGTATTTCCCATTATGACAAAATGTGATGTGGCATCTGTTTATGGATGTAATTTTGGAGATTTTGGCATGAACCCATGGCAAACGGCTGTAAGCAATGCATTAGGTGTGTTAGAGGGAAATGTAAGAATTCAGAAATCATTTGACTATTATGAATCCGACCGCCATGAATATGAAACAGGTTTTGAAGGATACTATAAAGATAAAGAAGTATGCTGGATAAACGGACGTGGTGAAGAGAAGATTGAAATGTCAGGAAGATTAATAGGAGGATGCCTTGATGTTATCTGCTTTTTAATCGGAACAAAGTATGACGGAACAGAAGAATTTATTCATAAATATAAAGATGATGGTATTATATGGTTCTTAGAAAGCTTTGATTTTAGTGATACTACGTTAATAACACATTTATGGCAAATGAAACAGATGGGATATTTTAAATATGTAAAGGGATTTGTATTTGGAAGGCCATTGATGTATAATACGTGGATAGAACAGCCATATAATGAGGCAGTTATGTCTATTTTAGGAGATTTAGACGTTCCGGTTATATTTGATGCGGATATCGGACATAAAGGACCTCAGTTCTCAATGATAAACGGGGCAATTGCAAAAGTCAGCAGTGCCAATGGAAAAGGAGTTATACAATATGCTTGAGTTAAGAGACGTGAAGTTTAGCGTAAACGATGAAAATGGCAGTGTGAAAAATATAATAAACGGCATCAGTATGAATATTGATGAAAGCAAATTTGTAGCCATTACAGGACCAAATGGAAGTGGAAAGTCTACTTTGGCAAAATTAATCGTAGGAATTAATCAGCCAACAGAAGGAAGGATTTTATATAATGGCACAGATATTACAAATATGTCTATTACGGAAAGAGCAAAATTGGGAATTAGTTTTGCGTTCCAGCAACCTGTAAGATTTAAAGGAATCACAGTTATTGACTTACTTAGAATAGCGGCAGGAAAGCAGCTTACAATTAGTGAAGCCTGCGAATATCTTTCAGAAGTAGGACTTTGCGCAAGAGACTATATTAACCGTGAAGTGGATGCAAGTCTTTCAGGTGGTGAGTTAAAGAGAATAGAAATAGCGACAATTATTGCAAGAGGAACAGAACTTTCAGTATTTGATGAACCAGAGGCAGGAATTGATTTGTGGAGTTTTAACAGCCTTATTAAAGTATTTGAAAAAATGCAGAAAAATAATAAAAACTCAATTTTAATTATTTCTCATCAGGAAAGAATTCTTGATATTGCAGATGAAATTGTTTTGTTAGCAGACGGAGTTATCAAGGCACACGGAAGTAAAGAAGAAATTCTTCCGATGGTTCTTGGAGCAGAAAATAATGGCCCATGTGCCAAATTACAGTCATAAGGAGGAAAATCATGGACAAAATTCAGATGGAATTATTTGAACAGCTTACTGGATTACATGAAATTCCGGCAGGCGCATACAACATAAGGGCAAACAGCAAAAAAGACAGCAGAAATACAACTGCTAATATTGATATTGTAACAAAAGAAGATAAAGACGGTATTGACATTTACGTTAAACCGGGAACAAAAAATGAAAGCGTTCATATTCCTGTAGTTATAAGTAAAACAGGATTAGAAGAATGTGTATACAATGATTTCCATATTGGCGAAGGAGCAGATGTGCTTATCGTTGCAGGATGTGGAATACATAATGGTGGAGATAAGAAATCACGTCATGATGGTATTCATACATTTTATATTGGAAAAAATGCCAGAGTAAAATATGTTGAAAAACATTATGGAAATGGTGATGGAAATGGTGAAAATGTAATGAATCCTACTACAATTGTTAATATTGAAGAGGGTGGTTATATGGAAATGGAGACAGTTCAGATTAAAGGAATTGATTCGACAAACCGTATCACCGAAGCTAAATTAGACAAAGATGCAAAGATTGTTATTACAGAAAGAATTATGACACATGGAAACCAGTTCGCGGAAACTCATTTCAATGTAGATATGAATGGGGACGGTTCAAGTGCAAATGTTATTTCACGTTCAGTTGCAAAAGGCAATTCAAAACAGGCATTTTATTCTGTAATTAATGGAAATGCAAAATGTACAGGCCATTCAGAATGCGATGCCATTATAATGGATAATGCTAAGATTACAGCTTTACCTGAAATTACAGCTAATGATTTAGATGCTTCATTAATTCATGAAGCCGCAATTGGTAAAATTGCAGGCGAACAGTTAATCAAGTTACAGACGTTAGGCCTTAGCGAAGAAGAAGCAGAAGAACAGATTGTTAATGGATTTCTTAAGTAATATGTTTATATGATTGGTAGGATTGCGGAAGTGCGTAGCACGGAACAATCCGTAGGCATCAAGGTTTTGATCTTTTGCCACAACATCTTTTTATAGCACAAATAATTGTGCATAAATAACTTCGACATAATAAATATGATAGTAACAATGATACTCTCTTTGCCGGATAAAACGGCAGAGGGAGTATTTTTATGTAGGATAAGTTTATGTTTATAGAACCAAATTAAAAAATAAAGTTAAAAAGCAAATAAATACGAAGCAAAAGACAAATAATAGAGAAAACTTTTGTTGATATAAAGATAAATAAAACAACTTGACATATACCCTATAGGGGTATATAATGCAAATGGGAAAAATAAAAGACTAATATAAATAAAGGTGTATGAAAGGAGCCATTTTGGAAGAAAATAAAAAAGAAGTTCAGGCAACAGCAAGTGGAAAATGTAGCAAATGCTGTACTGTTGAAGACCATAGTTGCTGTAGTCATAAAACAAAAGAAAGAACAGAAAAAGAATATAAGGATTTGATTAACAGACTTAACCGAATTGAAGGACAGGTAAGAGGTGTTAAGAATATGATTGAAAATGATGCATATTGCACAGATGTGTTAGTGCAGGTATCAGCAATCAGATCTGCTTTAAATAGCTTTAGTAAAGTATTATTGACTAATCATATTAAAACCTGCGTAGTTGATAATTTGAAACAGGGTAATGAAGAAGTAGTTGATGAATTAGTTGCTACACTACAGAAATTAATGAAATAAATATGTTAAGCTAAATTAAATAAGTAAATTAAGTTGAATAAGTGAATTTATGAAACTAAATAAAACAATTAATTTGACGAAGTCAATTATAATAAATAGCAATCGAGGTGATAAACGTTGAAAAAATATTCAGTATATGGAATGAGCTGCGCCGCATGCAGTAGCAGGGTGGAAAAAGCTGTTTCCAAAGTAGATGGGGTAGATTCTGTAGCGGTGAATTTACTTACGAATTCAATGATAGTTGAGGGTAATGTCAATCCTAAAGTAATAATGAAGGCAGTTGAGGATGCGGGATATAAGGCAAAACCACAGGAGAATGAAAAAACAAAATCAGAGGATGACCAGATAGAAGAACTTGATAATTCAGATGAAACAAAGAAAATACGAAACAGATTTATATGGTCATTAATATTTCTTGTGCCACTTATGTATGTTTCAATGGGTGTCACAATGTGGGGATTCCCGGTTCCGGATGCATTTGAAAAGAATCATATTGCCATGGGACTTACGGAGATGCTATTTACAATTATAATAATGATTATAAATAAAAAATTTTTTGTAAGTGGATTGAAAGGATTGATAAATAAAGCTCCTAATATGGATACTTTAGTAGCACTTGGTTCAGGAGCTTCATTTGGATATAGTTTGTATGTGCTGTATGCAATGACATTTGCACAGGTTGATGGAAATATGGAACTTGTACATCATTATATGCATGAATTTTATTTTGAATCAGCAGCAATGATTCTTACATTAATTACACTAGGTAAGATGCTTGAATCATTTTCTAAAGGAAAAACAACAGATGCCCTAAAGGGACTTATGAAGCTTGCACCAAAAACGGCTACAATAATTGATGCAAATGGAACTGAAAAAGTTGTGGATATTTCAAAGGTGACAATAGGAGATGTTTTTGTTGTAAGACCAGGTGAAAGTATTCCTACAGACGGAATCGTAATAGAAGGAAGCAGTGCTATTGACGAGTCAGCCCTTACAGGAGAAAGTGTTCCAAAAGATGTAACGGTGGATAACGAAGTATTTGGCTCAACAATTAATAAGTCAGGTTTTATTAAATGTAAGGCAACAAGAGTAGGTGAGGATACCACTTTGTCACAAATAATTCATATGGTAAGTGATGCGGCAGCAACAAAGGCTCCTATAGCAAAAGCAGCAGATAAAGTATCAGGAGTATTTGTACCTGTTGTAATTGTGATAGCACTTATAACTATAGTTGTATGGCTTGTTGCAGGAAAAGAAGTAGGCTTTGCTCTTGCAAGAGGAATATCAGTATTAGTAATTAGTTGCCCATGCGCATTAGGACTTGCAACACCGGTAGCAATAATGGTTGGTAATGGAAAAGCTGCTAGAAATAATATTTTATTTAAAAATGCGGTAGCTCTTGAAAATACAGGAAAAACTAGGATAGTTGCTTTGGATAAAACAGGAACGATTACAAGTGGTAAACCGGTTGTAACAGATATTGTTGGAAAAGATAAGGATGAGTTGTTAAAGATTGCATACGCATTGGAGAGTAAAAGCGAACATCCTTTGGCATCAGCAATAGTTGAATATGGAAAAAATAATAATATTAAAAAACAGGAAATTAGTGAATTCTCAATTGATGCAGGATATGGATTAAAAGGTGAATATGAAGAAAATAATATAGCAGGTGGTAATTTTGCATATATAAATAAATTTGCAAATATAAATAATGAACTTAAAAAGAAGGCAGACGAATTTGCAAAAGAAGGAAAAACTCCATTGTATTTTTGTAAAGACAAAGAGGTGCTTGGAATTATTGCAGTAGCGGATGTAATAAAAGAAGAAAGCATAGTAGCTGTTAAGAATCTTAAGAATATGGGAATTAAGGTTGTCATGATTACAGGTGATAATGAGCAGACAGCACAGGCAATAGGAAAGAAAGCAGGCGTGGATGAAATCTATGCAGGAGTTTTACCACAGGGAAAAGAAGAAATAATCCGCAAACTTTCAGAAACTGGAAAGACAGCCATGGTAGGTGATGGTATAAATGATGCACCGGCATTAACAAGAGCAGACATCGGTATAGCAATTGGAGCAGGAACAGACGTTGCAATTGATGCGGCAAGTGTTGTTTTAATGAAAAGTGATTTAAGAGATGTACCTGGAGCAATAAGATTAAGTAAAGGTGTATTGAGAAATATTCACGAAAATCTATTCTGGGCATTTTTCTATAATGTAATAGGAATACCTCTTGCGGCAGGCGTATGGTTCCCATTATTTGGATTAAAATTAAATCCAATGTTTGGAGCAGCGGCAATGAGTTTATCAAGTGTATGTGTAGTTACAAATGCATTACGATTGAATTTATTTAAAGTTCATAAAAATGATGAAAGTAGCGATGGTGATAATACTGTAAGTGTTAATGAAGCAAAAGTATTTTCAAGTGAAAAATGTGATTTGGATTGTAATGTTAAAAATAATGATACAAATTTAAATGTAAAGGAGACAAAGAAAATGGAAAAAATAATGACAATTGAAGGAATGATGTGTGGACATTGTGAAAAGGCAGTAAAGACTGCTTTAGAAGCAATTGATGGAGTAGAAAGTGCTATTGCAGATCATGAAAAAAATGAAGCTGTTGTTAAATTAACTAAGGATGTGGATAACAATGTTTTAAAGGAAACAGTTGAAAAACTTGAATATAAGGTTACAGGAATTAAATAATATGATGTTTAAATGAGTTAAAGTAGGAGTATATGAACTATAAGAATTAAATAATGTGATAGAAAGAGGAGTGCTGAAGTTAAAATATTCCAGAACTTCTCTTTTTTTAATAGTAGTGCACAAAACGAATATGAAAAAATAGTAAAATTTGTATAAATTGTCTAAAAACGTTTTAATTTTATAAAGAATTTGATATACTCATATACAGGAAAATTGAATGGGTAAAAACTAAATAAGGAGAGACATGAAATATGAAGTGTAGCAAACGTTTTTTAGGAATTATTATGTCTGTGGTTATGATTGTTGCAGGCATGCCATTTTGTAATGTTAAAACAAATGTTACGGGAGCAGAAAAGTTTGAAATAGTTAGCCCATGGGACAACGAGTTAAAAGGTGCGGGTTATTTTGACATAGAATGGACTCAGGCACCCGGTACTGTAAAAGAATATGAGTTGTACATTGATGGACTAAAAAAAGCAACAACAACAGAGACAAAGTATGAGTATTATACAACTCAGGTAAAGATGTATTCAGTTTTTGTTAAGGCTTTTTATACAAATGGAACATCAGTTTCAACACTGGTTTCCTATTTTTCAATTACGAAAAAGGGATTATGTGTTAATAATGACATGGGAGTTAATTTGAATCCGAGAAAGATGAATATGGGATGGTATTACAACTGGGGTACAGGTCCATTTTCATATGAAGCATACAAAGGAATGGATTACGTTCCAATGATTTGGGGAACAAAAGCTGAAAATGCGATTCCATCAATTGCAAGTAAGAATTATAAATATTTACTTGCATACAACGAACCTGATATGGGTGGTGATGTAGGTGGAAGTAATATAAATGTTAATACCGCTATAAACAACTGGTATAAATTTTTAGGAAACAGTTATCATTTAGGCGCACCGGCACCGGCGCAAAGTCCATCATGGAGTGGAGGAACATGGTTTAGAACTTTTATGGATAGCATAGACCATGACACAATAGATTTCATTCCGTTACATTGTTATTATGGAACTTATGGTGGAGCAGCAGGAGCAAATACATTTTTAACAGATGTTGTTGATAAGACATATCAAATGTATCATAAACCAATCTGGGTTACTGAATTTGCTGTAAGCGGATGGGGATATAGTAATACATATGGCAGGGAATCTTTGAAAGAATTTATGACAACAGTTATAGATGGATTAAATGCAAGACCATATGTTGAGAGATATTCATGGTTCTCATTTAATACCACAGATGAAAACAATGGTGCATCAGCTTTATGGACAAATAGTACAGGAGAGTTAACTGAATTAGGAGAAATCTATGCTAATTATGGTAACCCTGAAGGCTACACACCATCAGAACCTAAGGAAGAAGATGTTAAGACAACTTTTTCAAAAAGAAATTCATTATTAGATGACTCTATAACAGCTAACAATGTAACATGTACAGATTATGTTAAAGCAAATGGAGTAACTGCTACAGCTTCATCTCAGATAGGTGGAAACACAGCAGACAAAGCAATTGACGATAATTATAATTCAAGATGGGAATCAGAACATGGTAAAGACCCACAAAATCTTATAATTGATTTAGGTCAGTTAAGAAATATTAAACAGGTAGATATAATCTGGGAAAATGCAGCTGCAAAAGATTATACAATTCAGATTTCTACAGATGGACAAAATTATACAACTGTTGCAACGATTGAAGATGTTTCAAATGGTGGAAGATATGATTCAACATCATTTAAAACAATGCAGAAGGCAAGATATGTAAAGATAAACGGAACAGCAAGAACAACTGGTTACGGATATTCAATTTATGACCTTGCTATTTATGGAACAGACGATACAGGTGCAAATGAGACAACAAAAGTACCGACTACAACTAAAACGCCTGTTATCAGTCCTACAACAAAGACAACTTTTGTTGAAACAACAAAGGAAAATGTTACAACAACAACGAAGATAAATACTACTACAAACAATGTTAATGTTACAACAACGGATAAACATAATGATAAACCTGGCACTACAACAGACAATGCTAATGTAACAACAAACAGCGAAAATAACGAAACAACAACTGCAACAAGTGAAACGACAGCAGAAATTAGTGGAAGTACAGTTAATCCTGAAAACAACTATTCAGCCGGAAAAATCGAAAAGGTAAAAATCGAAAAGGTAAAAATCGAAAAGGCTTATAAGAAGAAAAGTGCGAAGAAAGCATATGTAAATTTAAAGAAAGTAAGTAATGTTAAAGGATATCAGATACAGGTATCAGCAAATAAGAAATTTACAGCTAAAAAGACAAACAGTTATTCTTCAACAAAAACAAACTTTAAAGTTAAAGGATTAAAACCAAATAAAAAGTATTATGTAAGAGCAAGAGCATATAGCATATGCAGAGGTATAACAGTATATGGCGAATGGTCTAAGAGAAAAGTAATTATTAGAAAAAAATAATAAATTAACATATTTTGATAATAATTATTAAAATATTATATTATTACATAAAATAAAAAATGGCTATCAGAAGAAATGAATCACATTTAAATATTATATTTTAATTTTGAGAATTTTAATGTGAATTAAAAGAATTTTCCGATAGCTGTTTTTTGTGTTAGAATATTTAAGAAAAATAAAAAGTAGTTATTGAAAAAAGAAAATATGCATATGATTAATAAAAGTAAAAGTGATAATGTTAAATATAATGAATACTCGAAATTTTGAATGGTTCATATATAGAAATCGGAGGTGAAAGATGAATATTTCAATTGGTGTTTTGATACCTTTTATAGGAACTACACTAGGAGCAATGTGTGTATTTCTTGTTAAGGACAAATTAAATGATAAAGTACAAAAAAGTTTACTTGGATTTGCATCAGGAGTTATGGTGGCAGCGTCAGTATGGTCACTATTAATTCCATCATTAGATATGTCATCAGGAATGGGAAAATTGTCATTTATACCGGCGTGTTTAGGATTTATGCTTGGAATCCTATTTTTACTTGGAATGGATATGCTAGTTCCTCATTTGCATGCCGGAAGTGATAAACCCGAAGGACCAAAAAAATCATTAAAGAAAACGACGATGTTAATTTTGGCAGTTACGATTCACAATATACCTGAAGGAATGGCTGTAGGTGTTGTATTTGCCGGAATGGCAGCAAGCAATACAGGAATAACTCTCGCAGGAGCGATGGCACTTTCAATTGGTATTGCTATTCAGAATTTTCCAGAAGGAGCAATAATTTCACTGCCTCTGGTGGCAGCAGGTAATACAAAGAAAAAATCATTTGTATATGGAATGCTATCAGGTATAGTAGAACCAATTGCGGCGGTAATAACAATAATGCTTACGGGAATTGTACTACCGTTGTTACCATATTTATTATCATTTGCAGCAGGGGCAATGATATATGTTGTTGTAGAAGAATTACTACCTGAATCAGTAGAAGGAGAACATTCAAATATAACAACAATCGGGTTTGCATTTGGATTTATGATTATGATGATTTTAGATGTGGCATTAGGATAGAATTGTTGGAGTGTGTAGCACGTAACAATCCACAGACATCAAAGTTAGGAGACTACGACATCTATTTAATAAAGAAATAATAAAAAACTACGACTTAAATATTAAGTACCTTTCAAAAGTTTGACTAAAAAATTTGACTTTCAATGGTAGGTTTAATATTTAAGCCGTAGTTTTTTTGTGACAAACATAAAGCTTGTCTGTTTATGGACTGATATACGAATTATAACTTAATTACTTTTGTTACACGGTCAGATATAATGAATGCAACTGCGAGTTTAACTAAATCAGGAATAACGAAAGGTGTTACGCACCATCCAAGAACAGTTGCAAGACCAATGGCTCCTGTTGATTTCATGTATACAACCATAAACCAGGCTGTACCAAATGCATAGCAGATTGCAAGACCTAAAACTAGTGCAATAAGTTTAACAATAAATTTATTTCCGAATAAAGATGTAAATAACCAGTAAATTAAAGCAGTAGTTAAAAAACCAACAATATAGCCTCCTGTTGTACCTAAAAGTACAGCAATTCCACCTTTAAATCCTGAAAATACAGGAAGTCCTACCGTTCCGAGTAAAATATAGACAATAACAGAAAGTGTTCCACGCTTTCCACCTAAAATTCCTAAAGTAGTAAATACTGCAAATGTTTGAAGTGTAAATGGAACTGTTAATGGAATTGAAATCCAAGAACATATTGCCATTAATGCTGCAAATAAAGCAATTAAAGTTATATCTGTTGCTTTGCTTGATGATTTTGTTGCTGTTAAATTTTCTGTTGTTGACATTGTTTTCTCCTTTTTTTATAAAAATAATCATGTATAGATATTCTGAAATTTGACAGATATCCGAATATGTATTTATTGTTGATTTCAATTGTTGTATTGAATCAATTTTTATCATACATATGACAATATAAATGGTAAAAGATGAATTGTCAACCTATATCGTAAAATAGTTGACAACTAAAATCCCAATATTAGTGATAACACTAATTAATGCACATACTAATTGCTGACAGTTTTAAATTGATATGATTTAAAGCAGAGTTAAAATTAAAAAAATATAGTACATAGTAAAAAACGATGCTATAATGTACAGGATAATACATAATGACAAATGCAATTTGGGATAAGTAATATATCAATATGAATTAATTATTAGAGTATATAGTTAAAGTATCCTTAATTGCAAAAGAGAGGTACATATGAAACTTTCAGAATTAAAGCAAAGCCAATCGGGAATTATTTCTGTGGTTGGTGGAGAAGGAAATTTAAGAGGTCATTTTCTGGATATGGGAATAATTCCGGGAACAAAAATTACTTATGTTAAAGCTGCTCCAATGGGAGATCCCATTGAGTACCGTATATGGGGATATGAATTGACTCTTAGATTAGAGGATGCACAAAAAATAGAAATAAATATGTGCAATGAAAATGATAATAAATTATCGGATAATAAGGTAAAAACGAAGAATAAGAAGATAACGGAATCAGGTAAGGACAAATTGTTACATCATCCAGGTCTTGGAGAAATGGGAATATACCATGTTAAGCAACGTGGCGAAGAATTAAAAGATGATGAATTAATAACATTTGGTCTTGCAGGTAATCAGAACTGTGGAAAGACAACATTATTTAATCAGCTGACAGGCTCAAATCAGCATGTTGGTAATTTCCCAGGAGTTACAGTCGATAGAAAAGATGGACAGATTAGAAAACATGAGAATACTTTGGTTACTGATTTACCTGGAATATACTCAATGTCGCCTTATACAAGTGAGGAGATTGTAACAAGAGACTTTTTCTTAAATGACAGACCAAGAGGAATTATCAATATTGTAGATGCAACAAATTTTGAACGAAACATGTATTTGACAATGCAATTGATTGAGCTTAATATACCGATGGTTTTAGCGTTAAATATGATGGATGAGGTTCATAAAAACGGCGGAACTATTAAGATAAATGAATTAGAAGAAGCATTGGGAATACCGGTAGTTCCTATATCTGCCGCTAAAAATGAAGGTATAGATGAACTTATCGACCATGCGATACACGTTGCAAAGTATAGAGAACGTCCGGGAAGAATGGATTTTTGTGATGCGAATGGTGAAGATGGCGGAGCAATGCACAGGTGTCTTCATTCTATAATGCATTTGATTGAGGATCATGCACATAAAAAAGAGATTCCTACAAGATTTGCAGCAAGTAAATTAGTAGAGGGCGATGACGAAGTGCTTAAAAAACTTGAACTTGATCAAAATGAAAAAGAAACGCTTGAACACATCATTTTGCAGATGGAAAATGAAAGCGGATTAGACAGAGTGGCTGCTCTTGCAAAAATGAGATTTACATTTATTGACAAAATTTGCAAGGCTACAGTTGTTGAACCAAAGCAAAGCGTTGAACATATACGAAGTCAGAAAATAGATAAAGTGCTTACAGGAAAATACACAGCGATACCTTCGTTTATTGCAATAATGGCGTTTATATTCTGGATGACATTTGGAGTGGTAGGTGCATGGCTTTCTAATCTTATGGAAATAGCTATTGATTTTGTTACAAATGCTTGTGATAAAGCACTTATTAGCATACAGGTTAATGAAGTGCTGAGGTCGCTTGTGGTTGATGGAATATTGACAGGTGTTGGAAGTGTATTGAATTTCTTACCGATTATAGTTATTTTATTCTTCTTTCTATCATTGCTTGAAGATAGTGGATATATGGCAAGAGTAGCATTTGTAATGGACAAATTATTAAGAAAAATTGGTCTGTCAGGGAGAAGCTTTGTTCCAATGATAATCGGTTTTGGGTGTTCAGTTCCGGCTATAATGGCTACAAGAACATTGCCATCTGAAAGAGACAGAAAAATGACAATAATGCTTACTCCTTTTATGAGTTGCTCGGCAAAATTGCCTATTTATGCAATGTTTACCGCAGCATTTTTCCCTAGATATGGAGCATTGGTTATGACTGCTTTATATTTTACGGGAATTATAGTTGCAATAATTTACGCGCTAATATTAAATCATACGAAATTTAAGGGAGAGCCTGTTCCTTTTGTTATGGAACTTCCAAATTACAGACTTCCGGGAATAAAAAATGTAGGAAGATTGATATGGGATAAGGCAAAAGACTTTATTACAAGAGCATTTACAATTATATTCTTAGCTTCTATTATAATATGGTTCCTTCAGACTTTTGATTTGAAATTAAATGTTGTTGAGGATTCTAAAGACAGCATTTTGGCTTTAGTTGGAAGTATTATTTCTCCGATATTTAAACCATTAGGTTTTGGAAATTGGAAAATATCAACAGCACTTATTACAGGATTTACAGCAAAAGAAAGCGTTGTAAGTACATTGACAGTTCTTTTCGGTGGAACAAATATAGCACTTTATACAGCATTTGATACAACTACCGCTATAGTTTTTCTTGTATTTACATTATTATATACACCTTGCGTAGCTGCAATTGCATCTGTAAAAAGAGAATTAGGTGGAAACTGGGCAGCAATGATAGTGGTGTTACAGTGTGTAGTTGCATGGATTGTAGCGTTTATTGTTAAAATGTTATTGACTGTTATTGTTTAGTAGAACAGAAATTTAGTGATGAATTTCTTAAAGAAAAGAAAAAAATTTTGACCAATTAGGCTTATGATAGTTAAGTATTTGTGTCAGAAGTTACATAAAACTTATAGAACTAAAAAAATAATATATATATCAGATAAAACCCCATTATTGCTATTGAAATGTTTCAAAAGTAATAATGGGGTTTTATTAAAAATGTATAAAAACAATATGAAATGTTAATGAAAACAAGAAAAAATATAGTATAAAACATACAATAATGACAAAAAAAATATAAAAAAGTTTTTTTAGTTTTTTTGATTTTAAATATGAATTATAATATTAATTAGAAGGAAATTAATAAAATTAGGAAGAGGTAAGGGAAATGATGAATAGGTTACTTAAGAGGGGAGTATCATTAATACTTTCAGCAGCAATGGTTTTTACATTGTGTCCACAGACACAACTATTTAGTATTAAAGCTGCAGAAAGCGATGATACTCCTTATGTAATTTCAAAGGGGAGACCAGTTTATGCAAGCTCACAGAATGGTGATGGAAGTGGACCTGAAAAAGCAGTTGATGATGACATAACTACAAGATGGCAGGCAGCACAGAGTGATAAAGATGAATGGTTTTATGTTGATTTAGGAAAGAAAACGGATATTGACCATATTTATATTCAGTGGGAAGCTGCGTATGCTAAAAGGTATGAAATACAGTTATCAGATGATGAAGAAAACTGGACAACTGTATATGAAAAAGGTACTAAGCCGGGTGCATTTGTAAATATGGCAGTGTCATATGAAATTAAGTATGATGATAATAATAAGTGCTTTTATGCAGCAGCTAATTGGACTAGTGTGGATAATGCAGTATACAGAGTAACAGAGAATGATGAAATTGCCTCAGCTCCTGATAATTACAAATTCACAGGACATGGAGTTGCAGGAGGACAAATAAAACTTGATGAGGGAAAGCATACAATAAAGGTTACGGCATTATCTAAAGATGATGGAAAAGAACTTGGATCAGGAACATGCGAAATTGATGTGTCTATTGGAAATAAAGGAAACAATGGAGTAGAGGTTGATTCTTCAGCAAATCTTAAACAGACTATTAATAAAGAAGATATGAGTGCAACATCTGCAAGATATGTAAAGATGCTTTGTACAGAGAGAGCAACTAACTATGGAGTTTCAATGTTTGAATTTCAGGTATATGGAACAGATGGTGTTGTAAAAAGACCAGTAAATTACGGAGAAAACATCGCACTTAATAAAGAAACAAAAACATCAGGCCTAAAAGATGAATGGTGGATGTATGATAAAGAAGGAAATTTATTACAAAAGGAACTTGATAAAGTAGTTGGAAAGAATGCAGTAGATGGTGATATGAATACATCATTCTCATCTAAAAATGATATTAATCAGTGGTTGAGTGTAGATTTAGGTGACAGTTATGATATAGGTCGTATATCTGTTACATGGACGGGTGATGCAGGAAAAGTATATGATTATCAGGTATCAAATGACGATAAAAATTGGACAAGCATATATAGAAATGTTAAAGGAACACCTAATTCTACGGATAATAGACAGGTATATGCACAGAATGTAAGATATGTTCGTGTCTTAGCGTATAGTAAAGTTGAAAAGGGAAGTGGAATAGGGATTTCAGAATTAGAAGTATATAAATATAAAGAAGGTGATGAAAAACCTGCAATTAATTTACCTGAATTACCAAAGACAAAGACAAAGACAGCAGGTAAAGCAACGTATATTTCTAATGATATGTATTTGGAACAGGCAAAAGTTCCGTATTATAAGACAGATAATGTAAAGGCACCTATAGAAAGTAATGACTGGTGGCAGTCAATGCTTATAAAGAAGTTTGGCAATACAATTTGTACAATGCCTTTTAAAGTTAGATTTTCAACAAAAGGATTAAGTGTTCTTACAGCTACAGACGGATGGCTTCAGGATCATGCAGCTACAGCTGTAAATTTATCTGTTATTTCAGAAACAACACCTGACTTTTATATTTTGCCGGAAAATTTAGACACAGATACAGCTTGTGATAAAGTAGCCGGTTATAGTGATTTTTCAGTTACGGCACAGTTAGCAGATGATAATCACGTAGCTATGACAAGTACGTTTGTAAAAGGCTCACCATATATATATAACGAATTTGGTGATACTGAAGCATTTACAATATCATCGTCTTCTATAACATCTATATTTGATGGAAATGGAAAAGAAATACTTGCAAGTGGTTCTGTTACAACAGACCATATTGGACTTGAAATTACTGATGATGATAATAAAGATAAAACAAAAACATCAAAAAGTTATTATTGTTTATCGGTTCCAGAAGGAACAGTATTTAAAAAAGTAGGAAATAATATTAAAGTTGAATTTGCAAATAAAAATAGCTACATGTCAATTGGAACAATGACATCAAAGAGTCAGATCGAAAAATTCTACAAGCATGGTTATGCATTTGTTGATAAAACTTCTGTAACATATAAATATGATGATGACAATGCAAAAATGACATCAGATTATAAAGTAACAACAAAAGTTAAAAGAACAGGTTTTAATGATACAACATTTATGTGTATGATGCCACATCAGTGGAAATATTCATCAAAGAACGGAAGTGAATTTGCAATATATCCATCAGTAAGAGGAGATATGAAAGCCATTCAGAGTAATGAATTTACTACAGTATCTGATTTTTCAGGATTAATAGCTGTATTTGCTAAGCCAAATGGAGAAAAGGATGCTAATGGAGAGGCTACTTTTGATACAGAAGCCGTATCAAGATATCTTAAGGATTTGGAAAATTCAACAAAGAATATTACACCTGCTGCAGATGCTTATTGGGAAGGTAAGAATTTACATCCACTTGCAATGGGTGTAATAATGGCTGACCAGATTGGTGATATTGAATTGAAGGAGGTTTTCCTTCAAAGACTTAAAGCAAGATTAGTAGACTGGTTTACATACGATGGAAAAAATGACATAAGTTATTTTGTCTATAATGAAGCATGGGGAACTATTTATTATAAGGAAAGTGAATTTGGTGCTAATGCAGCTATCTGTGACCATCATTTCACATATGGATATTTTGTATTTAGCGCAACGGTATTGGCTACATACGATAAAGAATTCTACAATGATTATAAGGATATGATTGAGATTCTTATAAGAGATTATGCAAATCCTACAGCAGACAGTGAATATTGCAGATTCAGAGATTACGATTTGTATGAAGGACATTCATGGGCAGGTGGATATGCAGATAATGATTCAGGTAATAATCAGGAGTCAGCATCAGAATCATTATTCAGCTGGATTGGAATGTATCTTTGGGGAGTACTTACGGAACAGGATTCATACAGGGATGCAGGAATATTTGGATTTACAAATGAAATGGAAACTGTAAAGCAGTATTGGTTTGACTATGATAGAAAAACAGATACTGATGGAAATGTTACTAATAGTAATTGGGTTTCAGATTATCCATATCAGGTAGTTGCTCAAGTTTATGGAGCAATTAACTTCTATGGAACTTTCTTTGGCGGACAGCCATTATATTGTTATGGTATTCATTGGTTACCAATTTCTGAATATCTAACATACTATGGAACAAACCAGACAAGATGTGCACAAATATATCAGGGATTGTTAGATGACACTGATAAGGCAATTGAATATGCAGCAATAGATGCTAAAGCAGAAGGTAAATCTGAAGAAGAAATTGAAAAAATTAAAAATGATTATACAAGAGCTGATACAGGTTGGCAGCATATTACATGGCCATATCTGGCTCTTACAAATCCAACTTTAGCAATTGATAAATTCTTAAAGAATGATACTAAAGTACAGAAAACAGATAATGCATTAACATATTGGTATATTAATGCGCTTAAGGAAATCGGTGTAAGAAGTTCAGATTACAAGATTACAGGAATAGGAATAGCCGGAACAGTATATTATAAAGACAGTGAAAAGAAATACACTGCTGAAGTTTATAATCCTACAGGAGAAAGAAAAACAGCATCTGTAAGGGATAATAAAGGAAAAGAAGTAGGAACTGTTGAAGTGGGAGCTAATTCACTTATAAGTTTTGAAATTAAAGGTGAAGGATTTAGTTATAAGCAGATGTCAGCACCTACTATTAAAGCTACATCATTAGCATCTAAGGATGTTACTGAAAATATTTCAGGAACAAAAGAATTTGATGATACACAGTTAGTAGAGTTAGAGTGCGCAGATGAAGATGCAACTATTTACTATACAACAGATGGTAAGGCACCAACTAATGAGTCTACCAAGTATACAAAAGGTGATAAAATACTTGTATCAAGTGATACAACTTTAAAAGCTGTTACAGTAAAGGAAAATTGTATTAATTCATCGTATGCAGCAGCAACATTTAAAATCAAAGGTGAAACAATACAGAGTGATGAAAATGTTGCATTAAACAAAACTGTTACTGCAAGTACAGAAGATGGTGGTAATAAAGCGGTAAATGCAGTTGATGGCGATGAAGGAACAAGATGGCAGGCAAAGGCAGATGATACAAATGAGTGGATTCAGGTTGATTTAGGGAGAGTAAAAGTTGTTAATACAGTAAAAGCAAAATGGGAAGCCGCTTATGCAGCAACATATAAAGTACAGACTTCTGTTGATGGAAAAATATGGAATATGGTTGCAAATGAAAATGGTGGAACAGGTTATATAACAACGACATTTGAAGCAACAAATGCAAGATATGTAAGAATACAGACAACATCAAGAGCAACAACTTATGGATGTTCAATCTATGAATTTGAAGTTTATGGTGCACGTCAGACTAACAAGCCGACATTGTCAATTTCAAGTGGAACATATGATGATGCACAACAGGTTACTATTGAAACAGATGTAAAGGGTGCAGAAATCAAGTATACATTAGATGGAAGTGAGCCAACAGAAGATTCTGAGACATATATTGAACCTATTACAATAAGTGAATCTTCTTACGTTAAAGCTGTAACTTACAGAAAAGGAATGACTTTATCTGATGCAGCAGAAGCAGAAGTAATTATAAAGGGAACTTTAGGAATTAATAAGAAAGAAGCGTCAATTCCAAGAGATGGACAATTACAGTTGAATGGATTAAGCGATGAAAAGATAACATGGGAATCATCTGATAGTAAAATTGCAACTGTAGATAAAGATGGACTTGTAAAAGGTGTTTCTGTAGGTGATGTAGAAATAATTGCATCAATTGAAAATGGTAAAACAAAAACATGTAAGGTTACTGTAGTTGAACCAATTCCAATTACAAAGATAACTTTATCTGAAACAGAAGTAACACTTAAGAAAAAAGAGCAGGTTTCATTAGAAGCAGAGATAGAGCCTGAAAATACTACTGATAGTAAAGCTCTTACATGGACTTCAGAGAATGATAACATTGCTTCTGTAGATGATAAAGGAAAAGTAACTGCAAATGCAGTAGGAACTACAAAAATAACAGCCAAAGCAGGAAAAGTATTTGCAGAATGTACAATAACTGTAAGAGATGTTACAACAGAAGAAATGCTTGTAGATGAAAACTTTAACCTCGCTTTACATAAGAATGTTGAAGTATCTTCTCTATATACTAAAGAGGGAAGTCAGACAACAGATATCCTTACAAATGGAGTCCTTACAGATAATATATCATATGAAACAGACTGGGATAAAACAAGAACATATGAATATGTTCTTGTTGATTTAGGAAAGAATTATACAATAGAAGCATTAAATAAGGTCGCAATTAAATTTAGTGCTGAAAATACTGCAGCTGAGAATATGTCAGTTCAGTTCTCAAATAATGGCGTTGATTATGTAACAGCATATGAAAATACTGCGCTTAAGTATAGTGATTCAAAAGAAGGATTATTTACATTTGACACAAATGTAAATACAAGTGAAATGTCTAGTGTAAGATATGTTAAGTTCTATATGAAGGGACATAAAGACTGGGGATTCCAGATGAAAGAAGTTGCGGTCTTTAGTACAGAACAGAATGCTAAAGAAGTTGAATTTGGTACATGTACTCCTCCGACAGATTTCGCAGTAACAACACAAGATTTTTCTCAGATTACATATACTATTACACCGGCAGAAGGACAGGAAGATTACACATACGCAATTTGGATTGATGGAGTACGTATGGGAGAACCTGTAAAAGCAGGAACGTATACATTAGATGGAATAACAGATGGAGAACATGTAGTTGAAGTGCACTCATATTGTAAATTTAAGGATAATGACTACATTGCTTCAAAAGAAGGAATTTCAAGAACAATATCAATTGATGATGGAACTTTGTATAAACGTTTAAATACAAAAAGAAATATTGCAAAAGGTTGTAGTATTTCATTAGATTCAGTTTATTCAGGAGAGGGAAGTCAGGATACAAGTGTCTTAACAGATGGAGAAATATCACAGGCATTGGATAAGGTAGTTGAATCGGTATGGGGCGAAAAAACAGCTGTTATAAATCTTGATTTAGGAAAAGATTACAAAAAAGACCAGATAGACGGAGTACTTTTAGCATTCAAAAATGGAGATACTTATGGTAAAAAATACACTGTAGAATTTTCAGAAGATGGCAAAAACTTTGAACAGGTGGCAACTATTGAAAATAGTGAATTTAAAAATTATTTTGAAAATAAGTTGGATATGTCATTATATAGTCATAGTAAGGTAAGATATGTTAGATTTAATTTACTTGAAGGAGCTACAGGTTGGGGATATCAGATATCTGAAGTAGCTGTATTTGATAAAGGATTCTACAAAGTAACAATTGATGGAAATGTTAAAAAAGTAAAGAATGGAGAAACAATTACCTTACCTGATGTAAATTCTGAGGGTACAAATAAACTTGGATATTATGATGTTGAAAATGATGAGACAGCAGCACCCGGAGCTACATATCTTGTAACAAAAGATGCTAAATTTGAAACAATTAATATGACAGTTAATTTGTTAAATGGAGCAAGCATGAGATTTTCGGAACCGTCAGGTTTAAGATTCCAGGCAAAAGTTACAACAGATAATGATGGACTTCTTGAACAGAACGCAGATGGTATAGGAAAACTTGTTACAACAGGAACTCTTATAAGTACAAGAGACTTGTATAATGATAACGGTGAGAAAATTGAACTAGATAGTAAATATACTAAGATTAACATTGTAAATACAGGCTGGTATGATGCTAATAAGAATAAGGATTATACTGATGATGTCGGAAATTACTGTGGTTCAATTATAAAGATTGCTAAATCAAATTATAAGAGAGAATTTATTGCAAAAGCTTATGCTACTATAAATTATACTTATTATAATTCAGATAATGGTAACAGCAGCGTAACAGTATATTCAACTACAACTGATAAGAATGGAAATGAGATTGATGTAGTTGGAAGAACAATAAATTATGTTGCAACAGCTATAAAGAATTCAATAACATATTATAATTCATTACCTGAAAATGCCAGAAAATACGTTGATATGTATTTAGATGTTTCAGAAGAAAATACAAGCGAAGAATAATGTTTAAAAACTGGTTATAATTTTGGGCTACCCACATATTTGACAAACAACCAAAAAACTCTCCTACAAAATGAACTCATAATGTAGGAGAGTTTTGAATTTATTACTTTTTCATTCTACATATCGATGATATTATCATCTGGAATTACTAAAGCACATATAATATAAATTATTATACCTGAGCCATAGAAGAGTGAGAGAATAGCCCATATAAGACGTACAACTGTAACGTCAATATTAAGATATTCAGCAAGTCCTCCACATACTCCGGCAAGCTTTTTATTTTTTGATGATTTGTATAATTTACGCTTCATAACTACCTCCGTATAAAGCAATTTTAAAGTAAATAATTAGTAAACCATAGCTTCTTCTTCACCTGTAACAACTCTTAATGCACCCTGAGCAAGAGCAAGTAACTCATCTTCACCAGGATAAATTGTAACAGGAGCAATCCATTCAACAGCAGCCTTCATATCTTCCTGAGTTTTAGCGTTGTAAGCAATACCGCCTGTTAAGATAATCTGATCAACTTTTCCACCAAGAACTACAGACATAGCACCGATTTCTTTGCATAACTGATAATGGAATGCATCAACTACAGCCTTTGCTGTTTCGTTACCTTCTGCAATCATTTTCATTAAATCTCTCATGTCATTTGAACCGACATAAGCGTTGAAACCACCATTACCATTAATCATCTTTCCAACTTCTGCCTGAGTGTATTTTCCACTAAAGCAAGCCTTCATTAATGAACCTGAAGGAAGTCCGCCTGAACGTTCAGGTGAGAATGGGCCGTCACCATCTAATGCATTTGCAACATCAACAACTTTACCATTCTTATGAGCACCAACTGATACTCCGCCACCCATATGAACAACGATTAAATTTAAATCTTCGTATTTCTTACCAACTTCTTTTGCATATCTCTTAGCAACAGCTTTCTGGTTTAATGCATGGAAGATTGAAATTCTAGGGAATAATGGATGTCCTGATAATCTTGCAACATCAGCTAATTCATCAACTACAACAGGATCAACGATATATGATGGAACGTTAATCTGTGCTGCAATTTCATGAGCAAGAATACCACCAAGGTTTGATGCATGCTGTCCCTGCTTACCAATCTTTAAATCTTCAAGTAATTCAGGAGTAGTAGCATATGTACCACCTGGAATTGGCTTTAATAAACCACCACGACCTACAACAACATCAATAGTTGAAAGGTCAACATTCTTTTCTTCTAAGACTTTTAAAATAACTTCTTTACGGAAGTCCTTCTGATCATAAATTGTTGCGTACTGCGCAATTTCTTCAGTTGAATGTCTTAAAGTTTCTTCCATAAGCTGTGTTTCATCTTCGTAAACACCAATTTTAGTAGAAGTAGAACCCGGGTTGATAATCAATATTTTGTATGACATTTTAATACCTCCAAATTATTACATTGCTTCAGCAACTACAGCTGCTAATGCGATTGAATTTACTTTAACTTCAAATTCATCAGAACGTGATGTTAAAATAACAGGGGCCTTTGTACCTGTTAATATGTTGCCATTTTTAACATCTGCTGTATGAACTAAACATTTATATGTGATGTTACCTGCCTGAATATCAGGGAATAATAATACATCAGCATCACCAACAATTTTTCTGTTAGTTGTTCCTTTGTGGAATGCAGCTTCAGGTTCGATGGCAAGATCAAGTGAAAGTGGTCCGTCAACGATACATCCTGTGATTTCTCCATTTTCATTCATCTTAGTAAGTGCTTCAGCATCTACTGTACATGGCATTTTAGGATTTACAACTTCAACAGCTGCAAGAGGAGCTACCTTAGGACATTCAATTCCACATGCATGAGCAATTTCAACTGTGTTCTTAATAATCTGAGCCTTTGTATCAAGGTCAGGATAAGGAACGAATGCAACATCTGATAAGAATAATAAATGATCAATACCCTTAACATCAAATACGCAAACATGTGATAATGTTTTGTCAGTTCTAAGACCAACTTCTTTATCTAATACACTCTTAAGGAATGATTTTGTATCTATAAGACCTTTCATGTACATATCAGCTTTTCCGTCATGGACTAATTTTACAGCTGTTCTTGCTGCTTCGATTGGATCAACAACATTGATGATTTCAAATTCATCTGCATTCATCTTTAAAACACTGGCAATTGTACGAATCTTTGCTTCATCACCAACTAAAATAGCTTCAGCAATATTTCTGTCTTTTGCTGCCTTAACTGCTTCTAAAACTGCATCATCCTGTGCACAGGCAACAGCAACCTTTTTCATAGGGCATTCTGCAACCTTTGCAAGTAAATCGTCAAAACTTTTTGTCATTTTGTTTACCTCTTCAATATTTATAAATTTTTTTTGGATTTATATCCTGTGCTTAACCACTTTAAATAGTAGCACGGTATATTTGACAGGTCAAGAAATAGAAAGAAAAATAAAGAAAACTTACTTATGTTTATGTGTAAAAATAGAAAAAGGATACTAGGATAAAATATTTGTACTTGTTTCCGGATATAAATTTATACTATAAATAGTATGGAAGTCAAAATAAGGTAGCGGGAAAGTAGTATTTTGTATAACTATTTATGATATGAGGGAACAGTAGAAGGACAGGAGAGTGTTATGAGAAAAAAATTAAGTAAGGTAATGGCATTAATATGCGTTGCTACAATTACAGTAACAAGTATGCCTTATTTGTCTGATTCGACTAAAGGTGCAACTATGGACTTTAGTGCTGAAAACAGTTCAGTAATGGTAGACAAAGGCGGATATAAGAAAGAAGTCTATGGTGTTGGTACAGACGACTGGGGAGTAACATGGACAGATAGAAAAAACAATTTACCTACAAGAACAACATATTTAACAGATAATTACAAAGAAACAGTTGGAACAGTACCTACAAATGATTGGGCGAGCTCAGTTGTATTTGACAAATATTCAGAATCATTGTACGCACATCCACTTGCATACCGCGCAGCAAGTAATGGAATGCAGATGGCATCACCGGCGGTTACTAGTGGTACATCATATGTAGATGGAGAACCTACAGTAGAAAGTCTTTTAGAAGATAATACGGTAGAACTTGTTGTTGGTGGCAATAACTTTAGTGCAAAGGATGCAAAAGTTGATAAAACTACAGACTGGACATACGATATATTGATGGAGAACAATGCTTCAACATCAAGCATAATGGCGACAATCGGAAAAGGAACACCATATGCTTACTATACATTTAAAAATGTAGAACCAACTATTTCATTGGGAGCAGGTGGAACAGATCTTGCGATATATAAAAATTCAACATCTTCAAATATTTTAGGGGTAAGTCTTAAGAACAGGAAAGACGGAAAGACACATTACTACTTGATCAGTGCACCAAGTGGTACAACATGGGTTAATGCGGATGGAAAACTCACTGCAAAAATGCCGGCAGGAAAAAACTACATGTCAGTTGCAATATTACCTGACGGAAGTGACAATGCATTTGAATTATATAAAAAATATGCGTTTAACTTTATTACAGATACAAAGGTTGAGTGGAAATATCTTAAAAATTCTTCAAAAGTAGTTACAAAGTATAATGTAATTACAAAGAACATGGAAACAGGAGCAAACGGTGGAGACACAATTATTGCTTTATATCCTCATCAGTGGAGATATACTAACAGTAAATTTACAGGATATACATATGAAACGATTAGAGGAACAATGAAAACAGTTGTTGGAACAAACTATTCTACAACAATGCAGTATAATGGAATTTTATCATCACTTCCTGTAACAAAAGATGAAGAGACAGTAGGAAAAATAAAGGATCAGTTAGGATATTTATACTCTTATAGAAAATCAAAAGATAATCCAAAATGGATTTGCTTCTTAGAAGGTCAGTATGGCGGATATGATACATACTGGGTAGGAAAAAATCTTAACACATTATCAGATGCAATATGGCTTGCAGACCAGTTTAAAGATAACGACATGAAGACTATGACAAATGACATGGTTGAAGGTGTTGAAGATTATCTGAAATTTTGGTTTGACCCATATCGGGCATATATAAACGGTCAGTATGTAGATGATTATTTTTATTATGATAAAGAGTATGGAACGCTCATCGGCTATCCTACATCATATGATTCAGATAAGCAGGTAAATGACCATCATTTCCATTACGGATACTGGATAAAGGCAGCTGCAGCAGTTGCAATGAAAGACCCACAGTGGGCAAAAGAATGGGGCGGAATGGTTTATGAAATGATAGGGGACATTGCAAATGCAAACAGAGACGGAAGCAGTTATAACAGGAACAGCGAGACGAAGTATCCTTTCTTAAGAAATTTTGACATATATGAAGGACATTCATGGGCATCAGGAGTTGCAAACTATGAATTTGATGAAAATGGTGAAATGGTAGATAAAAAAGGTGGACTTTCAGGTGGTAACAACCAGGAATCATCATCGGAATCAGTTAACGCGTGGTCTTCGCTTATTCTTTGGGGAGAAGCTGTTGGCGATGAAAGAATCAGAGACCTTGGAATCTACATGTACACAACAGAAATAGCAGCAATTGAAGACTATTACTATGATGTACATAATGAGATTTTTACTAAAGAATATAAAGATAGTAATAATTATAATATCCAGACAGTAACAAGATTGTTTGGCGGAAGATATGATCATACAGCATGGTGGACAGAAAATCCAATAGAAGTTACTACAATTACAATGCTTCCAATATCAGGGGCAACACTTTATATGGGAAAATACAAAGATAAAGTTAAGGCGGTAGTTGACAGCATAGGAGAAAACAGTAAGCAGTGGACTCATTTTGTAAATAATAAGGAACAGATTTGTGCAAATTACGGAAAAAAAGATATGCTTACTGATCCTAAGACAAATCAGGACGTGGTTGCTGAATACTATGCATACTATGACCCGGATGCAGCACTTGCAAAAGTTGATTTAAGTGATAGCGGAAAAGTTGAAAATGGTGAATCAAGAGCACATACATTAGCTTACATTACAAGTTTGAAAGAATATGGAAACCAGAATTTTGATATAACAGGAAGTACTCCATTTTCAGTTGTATTAGAGAAAAATGGAGTTAAGACTTACGTTGTAGAAAATCACACAGATAAGACACAAAGAACATATTTCTCAGATAAGACATATGTTGATGTACCGGCAAATTCAGTTTATGCAGGTGGAAAGAGCGGAGATGGAGAAAATCCAAATAAAGATGATTCACAGGAAATAACAAAGCCTGAAGCAACTACAGCAAAACAGAGTGAAACTACAACAAAAGAAGAGACAACAACTAAAAAACAGGAAGAGACAGTAAGTAAAGAACAAACAACAACTGACAAGTTGAATGAATCTACCACAGAGCAGGTACAAGTTACAACAAAAGACGAAATTAAAGAAAATCAGTCTACAAAAGAAAATAAGCATTCAGATGTGACAACAACTGCGAATAAAGAAGGTTTTAGTACAGGTGGATTGGGTAATGATGAAAAATATCAGGCACCTGGTAAAGCTAAAAAACTTAAAGTAAAGAAGAAAAGCCTTAAGAAGATTCGCCTAAGTTGGAAAAAAGTAAGTGGTGCAAACGGATATCAGGTTTCTGTAAAAGTTAGAAAGAAAGGCAAATTTAAAGTTGTAAAGACAATAAGAAAAAATAAAAATAAATATATTAGACGCAAATATAGAAATAAAATTATTTATGTTAAGGTAAGAGCGTACAAAATAGTTGCCGGAAATAAAATTTATGGAAAATATTCTGCTGTTAAAAAGTATAAAAACAAATAATTAAGTAAAGCCATTATTAAGGATGATTAGCACAAAATGTTCTTGGTAATGGCTTTTTATTTGAAAAAATAAAGTATAAAACTTATAAAAAACTCAACAAAATGCGACGAAACTATTGACTTTCACTCACTAAACTGATAAAGTGAGAGCTGTTAAAAACGTTTCAAAACGTAAGATAAATTAAATATGGGAGGTTTTACAATGAAAAGCAGGTTACTAAAGGGGATTTCCTGTCTGCTTGCTTGTGTAATGTTGTTGGAGGCTACATTACTGTACTTTACAAAAGATGTTTATTCCAACGAAAATGTAATTGCACTAAAGAAAGAGGCAGTGAAATGGATTGAAGACAGTCAGAATGAGGATGGCTCATGGGGGAAGAGTTTAGGTATATATAATACAGCAGAAGTATTAAAATATACAGGAAAACAAAATCTTTCAGGGGATGTCAGAGAGAAAGCCGTAAAATATCTTGATACGGCGTATGAAAATAACAATGACGATCTATATAGAAAAAATTCCATTAATGAAATAACAACAGAAGATAAAATAAAAGAAATAATTAAAATGCAAAACAATGACGGAAGTTTCAGTGTAAGCGATGAATACAAAGGTGACATATTTGATACACTTCTTGCACTTGAAGCAATGCTAAGCAGCGAATTGATGAATAAAAAGTCAATGGAAAAGGCTGTTTTATTTGTTTTGTCAAACCAGAAAGAAGATGGCAGTTTTTCATACACCGGCAAAAAAGATGGTGGAGTATACATAACTGCATATGCAGCTTTTATATTAAAAAAATACATCAGCGAAAATGGTGGAAAAGAAAGTGAAAAGCTTGCCCTTAACAGAGCAAATGAGTATCTTGTTTCAAAGGAAAATGAAATAATCGGAAATGATGAAGAATCATTAATGAATTTATTAATGATTACAATTGCGCTGACAGAGATTGATGCAAATAGAACATTACAGAGGATTGAAAAAGCAGGAAAAGAAATAAAACAGGATGGAAGTCTCAATCAAGATGAATGTTTAACAGCAATGTTTGTTTACGCAATAGATGAATATCTTACATTTGTCAGGGATGAATCAGTTATATCGGGTCCCCAAATAACAGGTATAGCAATAAATTCAGATGAAAACATAACCGCATACACAGATATAAAAGTTGTTCCGGAAATAATTGGGATAAATGATGAAAAACATGAAGTGTCTGTGTGTATGGGAAACGAAAGCACAGCTTATGTAAAAGGAACAGAAACTGACGACGGATATGTAATTAATACGAAAAACATGGAACCGGGTGAATATTACATTGTTACAATGGTTACAGATAAAGAAAGCGGACAGGTTTTGGCAATAAAAAGAAAACAGGTAGAAATCAGTGAAGGAATTAAAATATTTAAATCAGTTCTTAATTATTCACCAAAGTCAGTATCTGTTAACACAAAAAAAGAAATAAAGTTTAAGTTGAGGGCAGAAACAGGAATAAACACGAATACCGACATAGACATAAACATAAATGTTGAAAATCAGAATGGCGAAAATGTTTATGAAGACAATCGCAACATTGATGCAGACGCAAATACAAAATACATTGAATGCAATGATTTTTCATTCATGTCACAGGCAGACACGGATGATTTATATACAGTAACAGTAAGGTATAAGAATAAAAATACTGTTATTAAAACCGACAGGGCACTGATAAAAGTTTTTGATGAGGAAAATGAAAACAGGATTGACATAAAATACGAGGCTGATAAAGATGAAATAACTGACGATGATAAATATGTAAATGTTAAGTTTGATATGCAGGGAATTGGTCTTTCGGAAAATATAAAAAGAAGACCGATGGATATAGTTATCATATTGGATAATTCCGGAAGCATGAGAACAGAGGATTGGAAAAATGCAGAAGAGGGAGCAAAGATAATTGTAAACTATATGCAACCGGAAGACAGGGCACTGATAAGATATGTTAACCGGGGAAATGCGGAAACGGGATTTTCAAATGATAAAGAGTATCTGAATGAAGTGCTGAGCAGAGGCGTATGGCTATGGGGAGGAACACCTATATACAGTTCAATAAACAACTCAATAAATGATTTAAAAAATTCCGAATACAGAGATAAGGTAATATATCTGTTTTCAGATGGAGAAAGATGGGGAGATTCTCCTGAAATAAATGTTAAAGAACTTAAGGACTTGAACATAACCATATATTCAGTGTTTCTTGAAGCAAATGCATCGGAAGAAAGCAGGGTGGAGGCAAAAAAGACAATGCAGTACATTGCCGACATATCAGACGGTGTGGCATTATCTGCACCGACAAATGATGAAATAGCAGAATGCGTGGCAAAACTTGCAAACGACATATTCATGGTTGCGGGTAAAAACATAGAACTTAAGATGAAATTAAATAAAGACATAAATCCTGATGACATTGAATTCAGTAATGCCCCTGATGAAATAATAAAAAATGATGATGGCACAAATACACTATTATTTAAGCAGGGCTACTTAAGCGTGGGTCAGGATAACAACATGGAGATGAAAGTACCCGTAACAGGAATTGCGGATGACGAAATAATTAATCTCATGGATGAGATAACACTTTCATATACAAATGAAAATGATGAAAAAGTTGAACTTAAACTTGATCCCTTAACCGTAAAACGAAAAATAACAACTGAAATCGTTGAAACGGAACCTGAGACAAAACAGAGTACAGAAGAAGCAGTAGATAAAAAGGGAATATATGCCAAAAATGTTATCCCAAAGGAAAGTGACGAGCAGGGAAAAGCCATTAAGGGAAATGTAAGTGTGGACAACACGGATATGGAAACAGGAGATACTGCAAAAATTTCTTATGTAATCGAAAATAAAGGACAGGAAAAGGAAAACGGCATTTTAAAAATAAGTGCAATAAACATAAAGAACAAAAATGTAACTGAATTGGAAAATAAGGAAGTAGAAATCGGACAGGGAGAGAAAATTACTGAAACCATAGATACAGACACTTCATTACTTGGAGAAGGAAATTTCTTAATCATATATCAGTTTGTGACAGATGATGAAGTAATTCTGATGGATGAGGCAGGATTTAAACTTACAGACCATGCTTATAATTTTAAAATTCAGTGTAGCGACGGTGGAAGTGTTGTTTCAAAGTTTATGGAAACTTATAAGGAAGGACAAACCATAAGCCTTAAGGCAAAAGCAGACGATGGATATATATTTGCAGGATGGGAGTGTGACTATGGAGCATTCTCCGACAGGTATGATAAATCTACAATGTTTACAATGCCGGGTAATGATGTAACGGTAAAAGCAGTATTTGCGAAAAAGAAAAATATGGAAAATCACGACAACAGTATTAGTGAATCCGTAACAAAAGATAATAGCGGTGAAAAACCGGGCAATGAAATTACAACACAAAAAGCCGTGAAAAAAGATGGAAATTCAAATGTTAAAGGCAGGTCGGAAAAGTCAGAAAAGAATTCTGCCTCAACAAAGGAAAAGCATGAGAAGAATGCCAATATAAGTGGGAAACATAAAAAAGAGTATGGTAAGAATGACAGCATTAAGAAAAATAGTGATGGCATAAAAACATACAACGTGGATGAAAATAATCAAAACAACAAAGAAATAAAATCAGGCTCACCCGTAAAAACCGGTGATTTTGAAACAAGAAAAACAATTGCAGCATTGATGATTATTCAGTTCATTTCAATTATAGTCATTATATTTATGGCAGGAAAAAAGGAAAAAGAAGAACAATAGGGGTTAAAAAATGTATAAAGAGAAAAAATTTAACAGGGTTTTAAGTTTTATTCTGATAGTGGCAATGGTGACAGTGTCAATGTATGTACCGGGAATAAAGCAGAATACCACTAAAAGTTCAGACATAAATGAAGCGTATCAGTTAAGTGAAGCAGAAGTTAAAACACAATCTGCAAAAAATGCTGAGAAGTTAAAAACATATATGTCTGAAAGTGTAAATAAAGTAAAATCAAAAAAAGAAACCGCAGAAAGTCTTAAAAATATTCTTGAATATGTGTCGGAACTTAAAAAATCTGTTACAGATGAAATGAACAAGGCACAAAAATATGCTAAAGAAGAAAATCTTAAAACAGTATTAAAGAGAGTAGAAGAAAGCAGCAAAGAAGTTAGCAAAGACTTTGCAGATACAGAAAATGACATAAACAGAGTGATAAAACTTTGTGACAAAAAAGATGTAAGCAACAAAGAACTAGATAATGAATACGCTAATCTTACAGATGAAGTCAGAAAGATAACGGAAAATGAAGACATAGAAACAAAAGTGCCCGATAAACCACATCAGACCTCTAAAAGTTATGATGTAAGTGAGAGTGTAGGAAAACAGACACCGGATAGCAGTTTGTACACGACATCTTTGTTAAAGAAAATAGAAAACGGAGAGTGTGATGGAGAGAGCACACAGGATGAAGCATTAATTTTAAGTGATGAGGCTAAAAAGATAGCCGATACGCTAAATACTCCGTATGAAATATATAAATATGTAAAAGATACAGTAGATTTTAAGCCTTATTACGGTTTAAGATATGGTGCTACAGGTACATTTACATGTAAGGTGGGAAATGATTATGATACGGCATCGCTTCTAATAGCAATGTTGAAATACAGAGGATTTGAAGCGAGATATGTAGTAGGAACAGTACAGATTGAAATAAAAGAGGCAATTAATCTTACGGGTGCAGACAATGAACAGGGCGCAGTTGATATTTTATCTATGCTTGGGATTCCGACAACGGTAGTAAAGACTGATGGAAAGATAACAGCCGTAAGAATTGAACATGTATGGGTAGAAGCGTACATACCATATGACAGTTACAGGGGAAGTGGAAAAGTAGCCGGCGCAAAAGAATGGATTCCAATGGATGCCTCATATAAAAAATACGAAAAGCAGGAAAAGTTAAACTATGACAGTGATTTTAATGAGGAAATAAAAAAACTTAGTGAAGAATTAAAAAATGAAAACGCGACAGGGTTTAGTGAAAATCTTGAAAGCATTCAGGATAGGATAACTGAATACGCAAATGAAGAAAGTATTGAAACTGACACAATTTTTAGCAAAAGAAAAATAAAGGAAGACACTCTTAGCTTACTTCCGTCCGTACTTCCATATGAAGTAATAAAGGAAAATGCCGTATTTGACAGGGCACCTGAAAAGGCGAAGGCAAAGATAACATTTAAACTTACAACACCGTTTTACGGTACATACGCAATTGGAGATTCGGATAAAGAAGTAACATTTGAAGCAGCATCATTATATGGAAAAAATGTCTGGATTGAATATATTCCGGAAACAGATGAAGACGAAAAGATAATAGAAAAGTATGGCGATATATATAGCAC
>UMBC01024828.1_pt1 | contig 89441 bp, 71 predicted proteins | sample 1963871 | NCBI WGS metagenome assembly UMBC01 (sample SAMEA4835932, study PRJEB28245) | human gut metagenome | biome: gut microbiome; material: fecal sample | place: Denmark | collected 2008 | reverse complement strand
CTCTTAATCAGGGTGTCCAGGGTTCGAGCCCCTGATCGCGCATTTGCGGGTACCGTTTCTGTAGTGCAACTACGGGGATGGTGCTTTTTTTGTGCGTAAGCAATGAGTCCACATGCACCAAAAAAGGAACAGGTTCTAGAGAAAGCTTGCTTTCAGAAAGAACCTGTTCCTTTTTTGGTGATGCGGCGAATGCCGCATCAGTGAGATGTAGCGAAGCGGAATGGAACTGTATGTGAACTCATTGCGTTAGAAAAGAAGCGAATGCCGCATCAGTGAGATGTAGCGAAGCGGAATGGAACTGTATGTGGACTCATTGCGTTAGAAAAGAAGCGAATGCCGCATCAGATTCTCCCATACTTAGCAAGAATACCCAGCAATTTATTGATAGCAATCGGTTTAGACATATAATCATTCATTCTGACATCAATACTTCCATTCATTAGATTAACTAATTCCTTACCAATAGAAAGTCCTAATCCATATCCGTATTTAATAAATCAGCGTAATACACAGAAGTATAGTCTCTGCAAAGAACTTCTAAAAATTGACGTTCCTGTTCTAGAGCAGAGATACTTTAATTTAAGGTAGTTTGTAAGTTTTTTTCTGCCATAAGGGTAAAAATCACTTCCTAAAACACTATTTTTATACGTTTCATAAATTTATATGTATATTAAAATATATAATATTTAAATAAATTTATATGATAATACTGCAAAAATGGCATGTCAATTAAGTTATGGGAGGGTTTAAATAAAAAAATAACTTCAAAATGTACAATTGAAGTTGAATTTGTTATAATAAAAAATTGAGTAAAATAATTGGAGGATAAAATTATGGATATGAACATTGTTTGTTTGGATTTAGAGGGAGTTTTAGTTCCTGAAATATGGATTGCATTTGCAGAGGAGACAGGAATTCCTGAACTTAAGAGAACAACAAGAGATGAGCCTGATTACGATAAACTTATGAAATATAGAATTAACATTCTTAAAGAACATGGATTAGGTCTTAAAGAAATACAGGATACAATTGCAAAGATTGATCCTATGCCAGGTGCTAAGGAATTTTTAGATGAACTTAGAGCAATGACTCAGGTAATTATTATAAGTGATACATTTACACAGTTTGCAGGTCCTTTAATGAAAAAATTAGGATATCCTACAATTTTCTGTAATTCATTAGAAGTTGCTGAAGATGGTGAAATCACAGGATTTAAGATGAGAATTGAAAATTCAAAACTTACAACAGTTAAAGCGTTACAGTCAATCGGATATCAGACAATTGCCAGCGGTGATAGTCACAACGACCTTGGAATGATTAAAGCAAGTAAAGCGGGATTTTTATTTAGAAGTACAGAGGAAATAAAGAAAGAATATCCTGAACTTCCTGCATTTGAAACATATGATGAATTAATGGATGCAATTAAGAAGGCATTATAGACAAACAAAAACCACATCAATTTGATGTGGTTTTTGTTTGTCTATATAATATTTAGTTAAAAGATTTATAGTAAATTGAAATTCCTGAGTCCTGATACAAAAATGAAATTAATACATCTTTAGTTCTCCACCAGGATTCTTTGTATCCATTTGAATATTCTCTGCTGTAAGTAGCAGGACCAAATTGGGACGAAGCATCAGCGATAATTGAATCATAAGCTGAAGCATCTAACTTTCCATATTGCCAGCGAACTTCTATAAGTTTGTTATCTTTAAATACATAAACTAAAGATGCGGAAGCGTCGGAAACATTAGCTACAGTTCCGAATGCTGTAGGGTCATTTTTACCATTAAATGAATATGTAAGATAAGTATATCCATCAACTGATGATGAATCATCTGGATTATCTAAAGTATCATCGGACTTACTCTCTAATGCTTTGATTTCATCCATGGATGATGCAAAACTAATGTTTCTAAAATTAATTTCTGAATCCGCAATTTCTGTCTGGTCACCGCTTTCATTCTGAACAACAACAGGTGGAACAGTAGTGCCGGAGTAACTTGAACTTGCAGCGATTGTTCCTGAAGTTGATGATGACTCGTTTTTATTTCGGGAACATTGAACAACAAAGAAAATTAAAACTATAGCTAAAAGTGCAATAGTAATAATTTCAGCAATATGCTTGTTAGAAGAAGTGTTATTGTTAGAATTGTTTGTTGAAATATTGTCAGATGAAACATCTGAATATTTATTATCGTTGTTATTATTATCGGACATAAAACCCTCCTTAAGTAAAAAAATCTATTTTAATAATAGTAAATAAATTAAAAAATCACAATAGAAAATTAATATCTCATATGATTATTTACAAAAATATACATAAAATCGCTTAATAAAAGAAAAATATTAATAAATATCAATAAAAACATTGAAAATATACTTTATATATTTTAGAAATTTGATATAATTTAACACGTAGTACCTAATACTTGATTTTACGAAGAATCGTAAAATAGAACCACTCCTAGGGTTCATAAGTATACTAACATATTTTTCAGTCCGGAACGGTTAAGGCAAGGGGGCCCTAACCGTTCTTTACGTTTATAAGAAAAAAGATATAATAGTACAAAATTATAATTAAGAGGTGGTGGACAAAATGAAGGGATGGCTTGTAGTTAACGGATATTTAAATAGTGATAAATTTAATGAAATATACCAATGGCTTGTAATTGCAGCAAAAAAACAGAATTGTGAATTGAAAATAATGACTAATGACAGGTTGCTATCAATTCTTGGAATAGAAAGTGGGAAAGTAGATTGGAATAACAAGCCGGATTTTGTAATATTTTGGGATAAGGATTACAAATTAGCAAGATTATTGGAAAAAACAGGATTAAAAGTATTCAATAATGCAAGGGCAATTGAGGTTTGCGACGATAAAGCATTAACATTTATTGCTTTAAAAAATGAAGAGATAAAGATGCCAAAAACATTCATGTCACCAATGACATTTGAAAAAGAATATTCAGATTATGCATTTTTAATGCAGGTTGAAGGAAGCCTAGGATTTCCGTTCATAATAAAAGCAAATAAAGGCTCGTTTGGAGCACAGGTGTATAAAGTTAACAATCATCAGGAAGCCATAGATACAATAAAAAAAATAGATGGAAATGAATTCATAATGCAGGAATTTGTAAAAAGTTCAGTAGGTAAGGATTTGAGATTAAATGTAGTTGGAAATAAAGTAGTCGCGACAATGAAGCGTTTAAACGAGGATGATTTTAGAGCGAATATAACCAATGGTGGAAAAATGGAACAGTATAATCCAACACAAAAACAACAGGATATGGCATTAAACGTGTGCAGGGCACTGGGATTAGATTTTGCAGGAGTTGATTTGATGTTTGGAGAAAATGATGAACCGATTTTTTGCGAAGTGAATTCCAATGCACACTTTAAGAATATATGTGATTGCACAGGCATAAATGTTGCTGATACAATTATTGAATATGTTATAGATAAGTGCAAATTATAATACAAAGTCTGGTTTGGAGTTGTTAATTATGACAGGTTACATGATTTATGAAAAAAACGATGCACAGAAAAATAAAATGTATGTTGAAATGCATAAAGAAGCCTTTGCAGATTTTGGTGTAGATATAAAACTAGTACTGACAGATAAAATTTATAAAGAACATAAAATGGAGTTAGGAAAACCTGATTTTGTAATAAACAGAAGCAGGGATTATATAATTTCAAAAGAGTATGAAAAAATCGGAATCAGGGTATTCAATTCGTCTGAAGTAACAAGAATTGCAAACAATAAAGGCTTAACATATAAATTCCTAAAGGGAAAAGTACCATTTATGCCAACGGAATATGAAAAACTAATGTTAATAAGTGGTGTAAATGTTAATAACAATTTGATTTCATATCCTTATGTGTTAAAAAGTTGTAGTGGTCATGGTGGAAGTCAGGTATTTATGATTAATTCAAATGACGATGAAGAGATTGCAATTAAAAAAATTGAAAATGATAAATTTGTAAAACAACAATGCTGTACAGATTTAGGAAAAGATGTAAGAGTATATATAATAGGGAATAAAGTGGTGGCAGCAGTTTTAAGAACCTCAGAAAAAAGCTTTAAAAGTAATTATAGCCTGGGCGGAAATGTTTCTTTATATGATTTAAATGAGACTGAAAGAAAATATGTAGACACAATTACACAAATGTTACCAATGGATTTTGCTGCAATAGATTTTATATTTAACAATGGGCAGGCTGCATTTAATGAAATAGAAGATGCAGCCGGTGCCAGAATGTTATATAGCATATCTGATATAGATATCGTAAAAATGCAGGTTGAATATATGATGAAAGAATTAAAGAAGTCATGCATTGCCAAAAATTAATATGGCAAATCAGCTTTTCCTTTCATAAATTTAATAACTTTTTTCTTTTGTGCCTTATTAGTTATAATGTCAGGCTGCCAGTTATTTGTGTCGCCTGTGTATACATAACAGGGAATAATTTTACCGGACTGATTAGATAAAACTCCATCGGTTATTGTAAGCTTATGTGTGTAAATAATTGTCCTGTTTTCAGGATGCCTGTTACCACCGAAAATAAAATTACCAAGAGAGTAAATAATTGTAACTCCTTTATATTTTTCCATTGGCTGCAACACGTGAGGATGGTCGCCCATTATCAAATCAGCTCCGGCATTGATTAAATCGTGGCAGGCCTGTTTTTTCCATGATTCAGGTACATGTATAGCTTCTTCTCCTCCGTGAAAATATATAATCTGGTAATCAGAATTTTCTGATGCTTCTGTAAGCAGTTCTTTAATTGAATCTACAGCGTAAGAGTTGTACATAGATACACAAAGAATTGCAATATTAAATCCATTTTTTGAAAAATAAATATTAGAGCCTTCTTCGCCCCATTTTACATTGGCTGCATCAAGTGCGGCCTTAGTATCAGAATGTCCCTGCTCGCCATAGTCATTAATGTGATTATTTGAAATCGAAACACCGTCAATTCCGCCGGCAGAAAGAATTGCGGCATTTTTTGCAGCAGATTTAAACCAAAAAGCTCTCATTCCGGGGTCAGCATATTGTCCCTTATCACGTACTTTTAAATTCTTGCTATCTGAATAAACATTTTCGCAATCAGCCATTGTAAAATCGTCATTAAGGAAAATGTTACTGACTTTAGAAAGAAAATATTTAGGCTTCTTTTCATCAGCAACGTCATTAAAACAATTTGCATAATATGTATTTTCATCTGTTGCGCAAAGACAATCTCCAATAAAACTTAAATCAATTGTAAAAGTATTGGTTGTTGTTGGCTCTTCAGTAGTAGATTCGGCTAAATTATTAGAAGGTTCATTGGAAACATCAGTGCTATAAGCAGGTTCTGTATGTTTAGGTTCCAGTAATTTTACAGTGCCAGATATTACTGCAACAATAATTAATATTGAAAGTGCACAACCTAAAATAAATTGCTTTTTATTCATAAATCCTCCGTATTTATAGTGTAAAATAAAATATAACATATTAAAATCTTCTGATTTTGAACAAATGAAAACGATAGTATTATATTTTATTTTAAATTTTATGTTTACACGTTAAATATAAACGAATACATATTATTTTACAACTTAACATTTCCTTAAGAAATATTCGTTTTAATGACAAAAGATAGCCTGTGTGCTATAATCACGAATGATAAAAATCATTTCAAACGGAGGGATAACGAAATGGAAAAAGAAGTTAAAGTATCGGTAATTGTGCCGGTGTATAATTCAGAAGCCTTTATTAGACAGACTGCAGAATATATTTTAGGACAATCTCTTAAAGATATAGAAATAATATTTGTAGATGATGGTTCTACTGACAAAACAAGAGAGATTCTTGAAGAAATAAGTAAGACAGATGATAGAGTTAAAGTATTGCATCAGCAAAACAGTTTTGCAGGTGCTGCAAGAAATTACGGATTCAGAGAATCATCAGGAAAATATTTAGTATTTTGGGATGCAGATGATATTTTTCTTCCGGAAGCGTTGGAAAAAATGTATGACAAAATAGTAGAAGACGATGCGGATATATGTATTTGCCCGGCTGATTACTATGATAATGAAACCAGCAAGATTTTGAAGAATAATGTATACATTAAATATGATATGATTCCTGAAAAAACTCCGTTTTTTAAAGAGGATGTTGAAGATGTATTGTTTAATTTTTCAACAAATGTTCCATGGAATAAAATGTTTAAAAGGGAATTAATTACTGATAATAATCTTGAATTTCAGCAGATACAAAGGGCGAATGATAACTATTTTGTAATGACAGCTTTTTTCTATGCAAACACATTTACTTACATTAAAGAAAGCGTAATTCAGTATAGAATTAATTTATCAACAAGCCTTATTGGTGGAAATTCTAAGACCCCATTATGTGTATATGAGGCTTATAAAAAAACTTATGATAGAATTAAAGATGAAGCAGGATTTGATAAAGTAAGACAGAGTTTTCTTAACAAGGCAATGCGTGCATGCTTTTATTTCTTAAGTGTTCAGACTAAATTTGAATCATATGAAGTACTTTACAATAAGTATAAAAATGAAGTGTTTAAGGAATGGAATTATCCTGAAGATAAAGAGTTTTATTATAATGAAAAAGATTATAACAGATATCAGAGAATGAAGGAAAGTACAGCAATAGAATTTATGGTGTGCGAGTATCAGGGGGCAATAAATGAAGTTAGAAAATTAAAGAATTCAAGATATCAGCTAAGATTGAAAAATGACAGACTTAAAGATAAAAATGACAGACTAAGGGAAAAGAATGAAAAATTAAAGATTGCAAAAGAAAATTTGAAAGCTCAGGTTTCAAGACTCAAAGCTAGAATTGCAGAAATTGAAAATAGTACGAGTTTTAAAATTGGAAAAGCAATTACTTATTTACCAGGCTTAATAAAGAAAGCCATAAAAGGTAAAAAGTAAAATATAAAATAATAAAAAATAAGAGAGTGAATAAATGTCAAAAAAGAAAGATAAAACTAAGAAAAATGGAATAACTGTTTTAATAGGTCTTATCGTAGTTGCTATTATAGTGATTGCTGTGGTAGCTGTTATTCAGTCGACCACAAGTTTAAGTACTCATAAACCAACAAACGCTGCAAAGAACTATGTAAAGAGTCTTTTAAAGGAGATGGATTATGATCTCGTGGTTAAAGGCGCAGAAGTAAAATATCATGGAGATCTGGATAAAGCTAAGGAACTGTATGGAAGTGAAGTAGATAATAAAAATTCCATAGAAGATTATTGCGTAGTTAATGTAAAATTAATGACAAGCACAGGAGATGAAAAGAAGTATATAGTTGATTGCATAAAATACAATGGCAAATGGAAGGCTATGGGTGTACATTCTGATTATAAAGAGTCAGAAAATAGTAGTAACAGTGCAATCGATAATCTGCCTAAAATTAATCTTGATGGAGAATCTAAATAATGAGCGTGGTTAACAATTTTTTTGGACATTTAAGAACAATAACGAAACATAGGCATATGGTTATAAAACATTGTAAGAAAGCAGGGATACTTTGGCAGGGGTTAAGACATGACTTGTCAAAATATTCACCAACAGAATTTATACCTGGAGTTAAATACTATACAGGTACAAAAAGCCCTAATGAAGGTGAACGAATTGATAAAGGGTATTCTGTCGCATGGTTACATCATAAAGGAAGAAATAAACATCATTTTGAGTATTGGATGGACTATAGCAATGTTACTCATAGAAATGATCCGGTAGAAATGCCTTATAATTATGTAGTGGAAATGTTTTGTGACAGAGTTGCTGCAAGTAAGATTTATAATGGAAGTTTATATAAGGAAACTGATCCTATAGATTACTTTAATGCAAAACATGGTCAAAGAACAATCCATCCAAAAACATCGGATGAGATTGAAAAACTTTTGAAAATGCTTGCCAGTGAAGGTGAGGATGCTACATTTGCCTACATTAGGGAGCAAATGAAAAAATTTAGAATTGAAAAGAAAAAACATATTAAATTGAAACGAAGCCTGCGAAATTATTAACATTTTTAAGTAGATAATAAATAAACATGGGCTATCAAATGCTTAACAAAGAGTAAAAAAAGAGCACCATAATGTGTATTAGATTAAATTTGTGATGCCAAGGTCAAAAGGTTTAAGCCCACATGAGCTTGATCATGAGTGGGTGAAAGACCTTTTGACCCTGCCATCAAATTATTATAAAATACACTTTTGATGCTCATTTTTATATGTATTTAATTTTCAACTTCTTTCTTAAAGATTACAAGTTTGCTTAAAACGTAATTTAAGACAATAACTACAACACTTATTGTAACTTTGCTAACCATTCCCTTTATACCGAAAATTGTTCCGTTTACACCTAATTTTACAAGGAGAGGTGTTCCAAAAACCTCAATTATACCGGTGAAAATTCTAGCGGAAATAAATTTGCCAAATTCAGCAATGACAAAAGAAGGTTTCCAGCTGTAACTTTCAAAAACCCATATTTTATTAGTGAAATATGCAAATATAACAGCAATTGTCCATGAAACAATACTTGAAAGTAATACATTTGTGTCATCGGAGAACGCTGAGAATACGAAGGTGAAAATTGAATAAGAAACCCAGCTTATAAAAGTAGTTGCAAAACCCATAATTAAGTACATAATAATTTCTTTGTACTTAATAAATAATTCCGAAAATTTTTTCATAATATTAATCTCCATATAGTATTATGTTGTTTATGTACTAATGTACTAAATACAACCTTTATAGTATAACATAGGCACAACAGCGGTTCAATAGATAGGAAAGTTGCACTGATAAAATTGTCGACTAATATCCTAACCTGCTGTATAATTGTTCTTTAGAAGTTTGAAATTTAAAGAGTATTTGAAAGAGTTAAAATAAAAAAGTAATATTAGGAAATTAGTATACAAACAAGGGTATTATTTGAAAGAAATATATTAAAAGAAAAGGAAAGAAAAATGAAATTTGATTATTTAATAGTAGGAGCAGGATTGTTTGGAGCAGTATTTGCCCATGAAGCAACTAAGGCAGGGAAGAAGTGTCTTGTAATCGACAAAAGAAACCATATTGCCGGAAATATTTATTGCGAAAAGATAGAAGATATTAATGTTCATAAATATGGTGCACATATTTTTCATACAAGTAATAAGAAAATATGGAACTATGTTAATGAGTTTGCAGAATTTAATAATTACATAAATTCTCCTGTGGCAAGATATAAAGATGAATTATATAATTTGCCATTTAATATGAACACATTCAGTAAATTGTGGAATATTGCAACACCGGCTGAAGCTAAGGCCATTATTGAAAAACAGAAAGCGGATTTGAATATTAGTGAGCCTAAGAATTTAGAGGAACAGGCATTGTCATTAGTTGGAACAGATGTATATGAAAAATTAATAAAAGGATACACTGAAAAGCAGTGGGGAAGAGATTGCAAGGATTTACCGGCATTTATTATAAAGAGACTTCCGCTTAGATTTATTTATGACAATAATTATTTTAACGACAGATATCAGGGAATCCCTATTGGTGGGTATACTGAAATTGTTGAAAAAATGTTAGAAGGAAGCCAGGTAGAACTTGGAGTAGATTACTTTGAATTTAAAAAACTACATCCTGATATTGCTGAAAAAACAATATATACAGGTATGATTGATGAATACTTTGATTTCAAATTAGGACATCTTGAATATAGAACTGTAAGATTTGAAACAGAAGTTTTAGATACTGATAATTATCAGGGGAATGCAGTTGTAAACTATACAGAAAGAGAAGTACCTTACACAAGAATTATTGAACACAAGCATTTTGAATTTGGAAATCAGCCAAAGACGGTTATTTCAAAAGAATATTCATCAGAATGGAAGCCGGGAATTGAACCATATTATCCAATTAATGATGAAACAAATGGAAAGTTATTTGAACAGTACAAAGAGTTGGCAGATAAAGAAGAAAATGTAATTTTTGGTGGAAGACTTGGAAATTACAAATATTATGATATGGATAAGGTAATAGAGGCAGCGCTTGATTGCGCAGAGAGAGAATTGGTGTAAGGAGTTTCTATGATTCAGCATACAATAACGCATACATTAGAGAAAATGGGATATCAAAATATTTCAGGAAATACTGTTACCGCAGATTGCATGTTTAGATTTAAAGATGGCGAAGCAAAATTTTGTGTCATAGTTAAAAATTGGGGATTGAATGCACTTAATTATGAAGAGGTTGTGGAATCTACAAAAGAGGTGGAAAATAAAATTCTATTGACCGGTGGAAAAAGCTTTGAAGCGTTTTATATAATTATCACCGATAGAAAAGAAAATGTAGAATGGTTTCAGCAACATGGCATGAAATTCTGGATAGCTGATTTAAATACAAAAAAGTTGTTAATCTATGAAAACCAGCCGGATGATTTTGAAGGATTAAGAAGTATTGTAGAAAGTGAACTTGAAAAGACTGACATCTCAGATGGAAAATATGAATATGACTGGAATGAGGTTAAGGTAAGAGATAATAATGGAGAAATTGTAGACATAACAGACCATTTTAGACAGAAGAAAAAGATTCCGATAATAACAATTTTATTGGTAGCGATAAATATAATTGTATTTATAATTGCTCAAATATTTGGAAACACGGAAGATGTTGATTATATGATAAAGATAGGCGCAAGCAATTATGAAGATGTGCTTATGAATGGTCAGTTTTACAGGCTTTTCACATCTATGTTTCTGCATTTTGGAGCAGAGCACTTACTTAATAATATGTTTATGTTGGCTGTTTTAGGAAATGAATTGGAAACTAAAATTGGAAAAAGACATTTTGCAGGAATTTACTTAGTAAGTGGACTTTGTGCAAGTATAGCATCTGTTGTGTATCACTATTATATAGCGGATTATGCGGTAAGCGCAGGAGCTTCAGGAGCAATATATGGTATATTTGGAGCGTTTATTGTGTTCATAATTATGAATCGTGATGATGGAAGAAAATTCAGCATAGGAAGAATAGCATTTGTTGTTTTCCTTCTTATATTTGGAAGTTTTCAGGAAACAGTGGATTTTGTAGCACATATAGGTGGATTTATAGCCGGAGCAGTGCTTGCAATAATCCTTTGCATAAATAAAAGAAAGACAGAGGTGTAAGACAATGGTAAATGATGATTGTATTTTTTGCAAATTAGCAAATGGCGTATTTGAAACAAATACACTTTATGAAGATGATGATTTTAGAGTTATTTTTGATGCCAGTCCTGCAACAAAGGGACACGTTCTTATTTTGCCAAAAGAGCATGCGGCAAACGTATTTGAACTTTCAGAAGAAACAGCTTCAAAAGTATTTGTACTCGCTAAAAAAATAGCAACTGTATTAAAAGAAGTTACAGGATGTGAAGGAGTTAATATTTTGCAGAATAATGGTGAAATTGCAGGTCAGACTGTATTCCATTTCCATATGCATATAATTCCAAGATATAAAGGCGATACAGCAAATATCAAATGGGTTCAAAATGAAGTTGACCAGGCTGTTGTCGATGAAATTATAAACAAGGCAAAAGATTTATTATAATGATGTCAGAATTAAAAGGCTTTCACCCACTTATGAGCAAACTCATGTGGGTGAAAGCCTTTTTAAATTTGGTATTTTAATTTATAAAGTAACGTCCTTGATTAACGAAATAATAGTGTCTACACCATTAGAAAGTCCGGAAACACGCATTGATTCAATGTAATCAGCACGGTTGTCATAAACTTTCTTAATTGTATCTAAAAGAACATCAGTTGTCATTGTATCTTCGTCTATTACTTCACAGAATCCCTGCTTCTCAAATGATTTTGCATTTAAAATCTGGTCGCCACGACTTGCATTTGCAGACAATGGAATTAAAACACTTGGTTTGTTAAGTGCTGCAATTTCGCAAATTGAATTTGAACCGGCACGGGATACAATAATATCTGCCATAGCAAAGAAATCTTTCATTTCATCACTTATGTATTCAAATTGTGCATAACCTTTTGTGCCTACAAGGCTTTCGTCAAGTTTACCTTTGCCGCAAAGGTGAGCAACCTGAAAATGTTCAAGTAATTGTGGTAAAGCAGCACGAATTGCATCGTTAACTTTTTTGGCACCAAGACTTCCACCTACGACTAATAAAACAGGTTTGTCAGTAGTAAATGAACACATATTAAGAGCATTAACTTTGTTTCCTTTAAACAATTCTTCTCTTAATGGAGAACCTGTAAATACTGCTTTATCTCCAAGAAATTTAGCTGTTTCAGGAAATGTGTGGCATACCTTAGTTGCGTAACGCATTGCTATTTTATTTGCTAAACCGGGAGTCATGTCGGACTCATGAATAATTGTTGGAATTTTGTAAGCACTTGCTGCCATAACAACAGGAACAGTTACAAATCCGCCTTTAGAAAATACAACGTCCGGTTTATATTTCTTAATAATTTTTCTAGCTTCAAAATATCCCTTAATTACACGGAAAGGATCAGTAAAGTTTTGCCAACTGAAATATCTTCTTAACTTACCTGAAGAAATTCCTACGTAGTTTAGACCTTCTTTTTCGACTAATTGTTTTTCCATTCCGTTATAAGACCCGATATATTTAATGTCAAAACCGGCTTCTTTTAATTTAGGAACTAATGCTATATTTGGTGTTACATGTCCTGCTGTACCACCGCCTGTAAGAATAATCTTTTTCATAATAATACATCTCCTTGCATAATATGTAATGACTCCGCCTAATGGTTGGTGGATAATCGTAGAAAACAGTTAATAAACTTTGTTAATTTTAGTTTAACAAAACTTAAATTGTTTCCTGATTTATAATCATAATTTTGGGGCCAAAATCACATTTTGACCCCATGAGTGTCGTAATATAACAACATATAATTTTATTTTTTATCTGCATTCAAGCTGTCTACATAAGCCTGAACAGTTTCGTAATCTTCTCCACCTAAAACTTTTTCTATGATAGAAGAAGCATTGGCAACAGAAGTTTCATCAATTGACAAAACAGATAGATTCTGTCCGTTCCAAGTACACTGTTTATAGCCGTCATTTAAACCACTAACACTGTATGAAACAATGTTCCAGCCATTGTAACCGGCACTTAACTGTTTCTTTAATTGAAGATTTGCTAAAGAACCTAAATCCATGTCAGTCGTAAAACTTGAACCGATTGCATTAATAATTTTATTGTAATTAGTTAAAGTTGAAACTGAAAGCATTTTATCAGTCATTGCTTTTATAACTGAAATCTGATTTTTGTTACGCTGAACATCACCACTTGCAAATGAATGACGCTCACGTGCATATGTAAGAGCTGTTGCTCCATCCATTTTCATTTTACCTTTAGTAAAAGTATATTTCTTACGTTTTGATTTATTAGTCTGCATATCTTTATCAGTGTAGTTTGCATAAGTATATGTGCTGAAACCTTCTTCAACATTAACAGTTATTCCACCTAATTCATCAATCAATTCAGAAAATCCTGTAAAGTTTAATCTGAGATAATGATATTCAGGACTGTCAGTTGTTAAAGTTTTACCATTAATCTGTATTCCGTATAAATTAGATAATGTGTTCATTAAAACCTGATAACCCGGCTTCCATGTCACTTCCTGTCCCCAACCCCATTCACTAGGACTTGTTGGTTCTGCCGGTTCACCACTTCCGTATAAACCACAGTGAGTAAGTTTATCGTATGAATTTGCAGCAATATTTTTACCTGCCTGAATTTCCACATAATAATCTCTAGGTGTTGAAATTAAAGCAACTGTATTTGTTTTAGGATTAACAATAGCTAAAATATTTGTGTCTGAACGACCATTTGAATTAGAGTCAGTTAATTCGCCAAAAGTATCACTTGCTGAAACATACACAACAAATGGGTCTTCAGAAACGGCAGCCCCTTTAGTATCAATAATTTTTGTTAAAGGTGCAACAAAATATGTACCTAAAAGACAAATAATAATAACTATAATAGAAAGTATCTTACCTATACGTCTTAAAATAGTTCCCCTTGTTGCAAATATAATTGTAATTAAGAAGAATATTCCAAGAACAACGCCAAGACCAATTGTAAGTGGCATTGTTAAAATGTTGATAGTTACCAGTTTAATCATTAAAAAGACTGAAGTAACTAATTGTAATATTGATAATATAATTCCAAATATTGTACTAACTTTATTTGGATTCTTTTTCTTTCCTGAATCTGAATAATCTGAATTAAAATCTTTACCATATACAGATTTATATTCATTTCTTGATTTGCTCATATGTACCTCCAAAATAAATGAGAAAAATCAGCCTGTAATTAAATACAAGCGTACTTGCTGTGTAATTATACTATATTGAATAAAAAAAAACAAACTAATGAAGGCGATGATGTCAATAATTAAGAAAATTTTAAAAAGTTCACAAATATGGCATTAATTGACAAACATTATAGGCTTTGATAAAATTAATAGAATTATGTACACTAATAAATAGTAGTAGTTTAAACGGACAGGAGTAGTTATGAGGGAATCAAGTGCGTTTAGAAGATGTATTATATTGTTGCTTCAGGCAATAATAATTGTAGCGCAGACTTATACGTTCTGGCATTTTTGGGACACTTATTATAGTGAAGGTTTAACAAGAATGTTCTTCTTTAAAGGACATATCGTAATTGTTTTTTTATATGCATTATTGTTTGGCGTGTTTGCAAACGTTTATGGAGCATTTCAAATAAGCAGATTAAGATTTGGGGATATGGTATTTTCTCAGATTTTATCATTCGGATTTGTTAATGTGGTAATGTATTTGCAGATTTCAATGCTTTCATTAAAGATGGTTAATGTAGCTCCTATTTTAGGAATGAGCTTTGACAATCTTTTATGTGCATTAATTTGGAGCTGCTTTGCAAAATTAGTCTACAGATGGTTATATCCACCAAGAGATTTGTTGCTTGTATATTGTGATAGAGATTCTGAGGGGTTAGTAAAGAAAATGAACTCCCGTAAAGACAAATATGACATTAAGGCATCAATTCATATAGATGAAGGCAACGAGAATGTATATAAGGCAATAAGAAAGCATGAAGCAGTATTGCTTTGTGATATACCGGCACAGAGTAGAAATGAAATATTAAAATATTGTTATGGATGCGGAAAAAGGGTATATGTAACACCTAAATTATCAGACATTATTTTAATGGGTGCCGAAACAAATAATATATTTGATTCACCATTACTTATTACCAAGAGCAAGGCTTTAAAATGGGAACAGACAGTAATCAAGAGAATTTTTGATATTGTTATTTCACTTATACTTTGTATTCCAACAATCATTTTGACAATTATTGTGGCAATCTGTGATTTGGTATACGACAGAGGTCCTGTATTTTATACTCAGGAAAGACTTACTTTGGATGGAAAGAAATTTAAGATATTTAAATTTAGAAGTATGAAAGTAGATAGTGAAAAAGACGGAGCAAGATTGGCGGCTAAGGAAGATGACAGAATTACTCCAATCGGAAGAGTACTTAGAGCTTCTCATTTAGATGAACTTCCACAGGTATTTAATATATTATTAGGAACAATGTCTATTGTAGGACCAAGACCGGAAAGACCGGAAATTGCTGAAAAGTATTTGGAAAGTATTCCTGAATTTTCATTTAGACTTAAGGTTAAAGCCGGACTTACAGGATTTGCTCAGGTTTATGGAAAATATAATACTACACCATATGATAAATTGAAATTAGATTTATATTATATAGAACATTATAGTTTTTGGCTTGATATTAAACTTATTCTTATGACATTTAAGATTATGTTTATGAAAGATAATACAGAAGGTGTTGAAAAGAATCAGAAGACAGCGACAATAACTAAAGATGTATTGAAAAAATAAAGGCAGGGTTATAACTTTGGAAAATTATTCTGTTTTAATGTCTGTTTATTATAAGGAACAGGCAGAAAACTTAAGAGAGGCCATAGACAGTATTTTAAATCAAACTGTAAAAACAAATGAATTTATTATTGTAAAAGATGGCCCTTTAACAGAAAAACTGGATAATACAATAAAAGAGTATGTGGAAGAATACCCGGGTGTATTTAAAATAGTTACTCTTAAAAAAAATATGGGACTGGCAAAGGCATTAAATAAAGGTATTGAGCAGTGCAGTAACGAAATTATTGCAAGAATGGATAGCGATGACATCAGTATGCCGGACCGAATGGAACGCCAGTTAGAAGCAATGGAAGCAAATAGAGCAGATATTCTTAGCGGAACTATTGTGGAATTTGATGAAAGCGTAGATAAGCCGACTGCCAAAAGAGAGCTTCCTGAAAAAAAAGAGCAGATTATTGAATTTGCAAAAAAAAGAAGCCCATTTAATCATCCGGCAGTTATGTATAAAAAAAGTTCAGTTTTAAAATCAGGATTGTACGAAGATTATACATATTTTGAGGATTATAATTTATGGGCAACAATGTTAAATGACGGATGCATAGGATATAATGTAAAGGAACCGGTGCTGTATATGAGAGCAGGCGAAGGAATGTACAAACGCCGTGGAGGATTAAAATATATATCCTATATATATAAATTTAAAAAGCATTTAAAAGATATTGGATTTATAACAACAGGGCAATTTATAGGTGATACGGTAGCAAGAAGTATTGTGAGTATAGTCCCATATAAAGTTAGAAAATTCATATATGCAAAACTTTTACGCAAGTAAGGTAATGAGAAAATGAACAAGAATGTATTAAGGCTTTTTTTTAAGCCCTTAACAATATTAAATAAATTTACTGCAAAGGATAGCAGGCTTATATTCTTTTATTCTAATTTAGGATTTAGGGACAATGTTAAAGCTATGTATGATTACCTCATTGAGGAAAAATTCAATATGGGCTATAAGTTTGTAGTAAGCATAAATGATTATGAAGACTATAAGGACAATGCCCCTGAGAATGTTACATTTGTAAACAATAAAGAGGGCATTAAGTATTTTATGAAGGCAAAATATGCTTTCTATTGCTTTGGCAAATATCCTATTAAGCCATCAAAAAAACAGACAGTTGTTAATTTGTGGCACGGTATGCCGTTAAAGAAGATAGGAAACATGGAGTCAGGGTTAGAAAAAATAGATTATAATTTTTTTACTGATATAGTTTCTACATCAGAATTATTTAATCCTATTTTGATGAAAAGTTTTAACTGCAATGAAAAACAGGTAATTATAACAGGACAACCTAGAAACGATGAAATGTTCAAGGAAAATCCTATCATGGATGGTGCTGTAAGAAGAGGTGCCGATAAAGTTATTTTGTGGTTGCCAACTTACAGAAATGAGGAAAAAGATTTTCCAACACCGGTGCTTACTGAAAGGCAGGCACTTGAATTAAATGAAATGCTAAAATTAAGAAATGCTAAGCTTATAGTAAAGATTCATCCCCTTCAAAAATTGTCAGGTGAGATGAAAAAATATTCATATATAGAATTTGTTACACAGGAACAGTTGAATAAATCTGAAATGACAGTTTATTCATTACTTAGAGCAGCAGACGCACTTATAACAGATTATTCATCAGTTTATTTTGATTTTATGATGTTAGACAGACCTATTGGATTTACGGTAGATGACATAGAAGAGTACAAAAAAAACAGAGGTTTTGTATTTGAAAATCCGTATGATTACATGCCAGGATATAAAATATCTAATTATGGTGATGTTCTAAGTTTTATAGAAGATGTAATAGAAGGAAATGACAGATACGCTAAAGAACGTAGAGAGTTAAATAAAAAAATAAATTTCTACAATGATGGTAAAAGCTGTGAAAGAGTTGTAGCTAAGGTATTTAGGAGACATAACTCATGAAAAAAATAAAAGATTTGTTGAGATGCATTATGCTTCTATACAAAAGAATGTTGTTTTTTATTGCAAAAATCACAACAAAAACTGATGAAAAGGCTGTGTTTTTTGAGTCATTTCAGGGAAGAAGCTTTGCCTGTAGTCCAAAAGCAATGTATTTGCAAATGCAGCAGGATGATAAATATAAAGATTTTTCATTTTTCTGGGGTTTGAGAAAAACAGACAGAGAAGATTTTAGTAATAAAAAAAATACTCAACTTGTTAAATTTGAAAGTTACTCATATTATAAGGCGTTGACAAAAGCAAAGTATTGGATAGTTAATTCAAATACAAGGTTATTTTTGAAACCGGGCAAAAAACATGTTTTCGTCCAGACATGGCATGGAACACCTCTCAAAAAAATAGGATGCGACATTACATGTACAGGAAATGCAATGACTAAATATGAAAATATTCAAAAAATTTACGATGGAGAGGCTGAAAAAATTACATATATGATTTCTCCGTCACAATACTGTACAGAAAAGTTTATTTCAGCATTTGATTTGAAGAAATTTGGAAAAGAAGATGCAGTGTTAACTGTAGGTTATCCGAGAAATGATTATTTGTTTAAATTTACTGATGATGAATGCAAAAATATAAAATTAAAACTTAATATTCCAATGGATAAAAAAGTTATTTTATATGCACCAACATTTAGAGATAACAAATATAGTGCAAAAGATGGTTTTAAAATTCAGAATTTTATGAATTTTGATAAAATGAGAGATAAATTTGGAGAAAATTGCGTTATATTATTTAGGGCTCATTATTTTATTTCGGGAAGAATTGATTTCTCAAAATATGCAGGATTTGTGTATGATGTGTCAAATGTAGAAGATGTTAATGAATTGTATGTAATCAGTGATATACTTATAACAGACTATTCTTCAGTATTTTTTGACTATGCAAATCTTAAAAGACCTATTATATTCTATATGTATGATTATGAAGAATATAAGAATGAGCTTAGGGATTTTTATATAGATGTAAATGAACTACCCGGCAGAATTGTAAGAGATGAGAATGAACTCGCAGATGCAATAGAAGGGTCATTAAACGATTTTAATGTAGATAATAAATATCTGCAATTTAATAATAAATTTAATTATCTTGATGGAAGTGATTCCAGCAGGAGAGCATTGGAAAAAATTATAAATTAAAGGAGATTAACCAATGAAAAGAGTAATTACTTATGGAACATTTGATTTGTTGCATTATGGTCATATCAATTTATTAAGAAGAGCTAAGGAATTAGGAGACTATTTAGTAGTTGTTCTTTCAACAGATGAATTTAACTGGAATGAAAAACAGAAAAAATGCTATTTTTCATATGAAGACAGAAAGAAAATGTTGGAAGCAATCAGATATGTAGACTTAGTAGTTCCAGAAGAAAATTGGGACCAGAAGAGATCTGATGTACAAAAGTATAATATTGATACTTTCGTAATGGGAGATGACTGGAAAGGCAAATTTGACTTCCTTAAGGATTTATGCGAAGTTGTTTATTTACCAAGAACACCGGACATTTCAACAACACAGATTAAAAAGGATTTAAACAAGAAATAAGGTTCAAAGGAGCAAAGTAATGGTAAGCATTATTGTTACACACAAAAAAGGATTGGCATATTTGGAAGATTGTCTTGAAAGTATTTCAGAGCAGGAATTTCAGGATTATGAGACAATCCTTGTTGTAGATGGAAATGAAGATGATCCGTCTGAAGTAATCGAAAAATACAAAGAAAGCGCAAAGATTAAATTATTCAGATTAGAAGGAAAACATGGTGTTTCCGCAGCTAGAAATTTAGGACTTGAAAAGGCAACAGGGGAATTTGTTTATTTCCTTGATGGAGATGATTATCTTGACGGCGATACAATTGGAAAATTAGTAAAATTAATGACACCTGAGGATGATGTTGCATATGGAGATATTATGTATACATGGTTCCAGAAAAAAGCTTTCAACGAAGAGCAAAAAGGTGAAAATGAAGATAACGACAGCGAAGATAAGAAACAGATATATACTTACAATGATATTTTCCAATACAGATATAACATGTACAACAGATTAAAAACAGTAACAGTACTTGGAATGCTTTACAGAAAAAGTTTCTTAGATGATAACGATATAAGATTTGACGAAAATCAGTTGTATTATGCTGACGCACCTTTCTTTACAAAGGTTATGTGTTGTGTAAAAAATTATAAATGTGATGAAAATGCAATTTATGTAAAGCGTTATCATAATGATAAAGAGGATAATCCTTCAATTAATCAGATTGTAGATGAAAATAGAGAGCAGCATTACATAGCAAGTTATAATCTCGCTATTGAATATGCAAAAGATAATGAAAAGATAAAAGCACATATGGAAGAGATAATCTGCAAATATTTTGTCAGATTTTATGCTCCAAGATTCCATTGGGATAAAGATCCTAAGTGGGATAATGAAAGACTTGTGCCATTCCAGACAGCTATTGCAAAGACAGATAAAAAATCACTTGTTACAATGCCATTTTTACATAAGGTATTGATAAGCAAGGTTAGAAAAAATAATTTAAAAGCAATGAAGCGCTGGACAAATATTATTTTGATTAAGAAAAAACTTGGAAAAATGCTTACAAATAAGAGACAGTTCTTAAGAGCTGTAAACCTTCATATTTTCTATAAAATGAGCATGAAGGAAAACTGGGTAACATTTGAAAGTTTTGTAGGAAGAAATTATTCAGGACAGCCTAAGTATGTATATCAGTATATGCAGAAAGTTTACGGTGACAAATATAAATACATTTGGATTGTAGATAAAAAAGGTATTAAGATTGATGGAAAACATACAACTGTAAAAAGATTTGGATTAAGATATTTTTACTATATGACACGTTCTAAATACTGGGTTAACAATATGAGACAGCCAACATGGCTTCCTAGAAAAGAAGGGCAGATAATGCTTGAAACATGGCATGGAACACCTTTAAAGAGACTTGTATTTGATATGGATGATGTACATGCGGCTAATCCACATTACAAAAACATTGTATATAAGCAGTCAAGAGGATGGGATTATTTATTGTCAGACAATCCATTTTCAACAGAAAAATTCCAAAGCTGCTTTAGATTTGATAAAGAAAAAATCCTTGAAGCAGGTTATCCTGCAAATGACCCTCTTTACGCAGAGGATTTAGAGGAACGCTCAAAGGCTATCAAGGAAAAACTTGGAATTCCTTTAGACAAGAAGGTACTTTTATATGCACCAACATGGCGTGATGATAATTACTATGATGCAGGTGAATATAAATTTGAACTTGCCCTCGATTTGGACAGATTAAAGAAAGAATTTTCAGACGAATATGTAGTGCTTCTTAGAATGCATTATTGGATTGTAGACCAACTCGACTTATCTAAATATCCGGGATTTGTATATAACGGAAGTGATTATGATGACATAACTGAGTTATACATGATTTCAGATATTTGTATGACAGACTATTCATCTGTATTCTTTGATTATGCGAACTTAAAGAGACCAATTCTTTATTACATGTATGATTTGGAAAAATACAGAGATGTACTCAGAGGATTCTATCTTGACGTAGAAAAAGAACTTCCGGGACCAATACTTCAGACAAACGATGAAGTTGTGGAAGCAATTAAAAATATAGATAAAGTAACAGAAGAATACAAAGACAAATACGCAGAATTTTATGACAGATTCTGTTGCATAGACGATGGACATGCAGCCGAAAGAGTCGTAAAAGCTGTATTTGGAAACTAGTTAGCCATTCAACACAAAAAACCAAAAGAACCATTATGCTTGCATAAAATGGTTCTTTTGGTTTTTTTGTGTTATGTGGCGCTTAGCCACAGTGAGATGGAGCGGAGCGGAATCGAACTGAATGGCTAACTAGTAATGCAAGGCATGTGGCGCTTAGCCACAGTGATGTTAGAGCGAAGCGGAATCGAACTGAATGGCTAACTATTTTTGTGTTATGTAGCGTATGTAATTACAAAAAATACAAGTTATGCAAAAAAAGATACAAGTTACGCAAAAAAATTTTTTGCACCGATTATTATGATAAAATATTTAATGTATTAAAATAAGACAAATATATATGCGAAAAAAGTGAAAAAATATAAAATAATAAATGGGAGATGTTTATGTATAGAATAGCAATTTGTGATGATGATAAAGAATTCATTGATTATATTAAAAAAATAATCATAGAACTGGGGATGAATTATAATAATACAGAATATTATGAATACGAGTCAGGAGAATTATTTATAAATGCATTAAAAAAAAATATAGAATATTCTTTAATTATATTAAGTGTCGAATTAAAAAACATGAAAAGTTATGACCTAGCGTTTAAAATAAGAGAAATTTACAAAGATACAATTCTTGTGTTTTGTTCTGGAATATATGAACCAAATCCAATTTCTTTTAAAACAATGCCTTTTAGATATTTACTAAAAGAATACAGCAGAGAAAAGATGGTTAAAGAAGTCAGAGAAATAATTAACTATATGAAAAAAAATGAAAAAAAAATAGAAGTACATTACAATTGTATTAAGTTTAAAATTAGTATTGATAAAATTTATTATATTTCTATTGCAAAAAGAGGAAGTGTTATACATACAAGTAAGATAGTGGAACAATTAGAAACTGATTGTTTTATATGTGACGAAAGAATGATTGACATTTATAATAGAATAAAAGAATTCGGATTTAGTTATGCACATAATAGTTATATTGTGAATTTAAAATATATTAAAATAAATGGAGCAAATGAATTGGAATTTCCAAATGGAGAAAAATTGACAATTTCGAGATCAAAAATACAAGAGTTCAGAACAAATTTTGCTAAATACTTAGAAAAATAAAATATAAAATAGTGGAAAAAGTAATGTTTAATAATTTGATTAACTTTATAATATGTTTGCAATCATAATTTCAGCATCGTCTAGTGAAATGTTTAGAAGTATAGAGTGTAAAGAGAAGCATTTTATAATTATGATTATATTGAGGTTATGTTACATATATATTTTTATGAGGCTTAGAAATTATGTTTTAAACTTAAGACGAAAAATAGATTTTCAAATATTAAAGTATTATATATTAATGTCAAATTTGAGTAATGGAATTATGGCGTCGATAATGTATGTTGAAATTGAAAAAATAGAATTAATTTTTGAGGGAATATATTTCGTTTAATGTTTTTAATAAAGATTCAATTTTAGTTCAAAATATAAATATGAAGAAGAGATAGTTAGTCGAGATATGAAAATGTAAAACAAAAAAATAAATGAAATAGCAAAAAAATAATAGGTATTTACAATAAATTACATTAGATGGGAAAAGCATGAAATTAAGACAATATTAATAGTACAAAGTTAATAAGATAGATATAAATACAAAAATTGACCTAAAAACGTAAAAATAGCCAATTATATTGATGTTTATACTTGGATAGAGTATATAAATAATAGACTAGTCAAATAAAATTAATTTGTAGGAGGTTTATTATGGATAAGATAAGAAAAGCAGTAATTTTTTGGATAGTAGTATTAGATATCATTGTTTGGGGACAAATGGGGGTGTATGCAGAAACAAAAAATTCTAATAGCAATACGATAAGAGAGTTTGTGATTAATGAATTAGAAGATTATTTAGCAGGATTAGGCTATACAAATTCCGATGAAATTGGTGTGAGTCAAAAATTTATGTTAGAAAATAGTAAGGAACAAAGTATATTTTTTGTTGCTGTGAATGGTAAAAAAATTGGAGCGGTTAATGTTTCGGAAATAGATGGCGAAAAAGTAACAGCTTTTTTGTATGGCAATTTTGACAAGTATATTCCAGACAATGAAAAAATTCTAGTAAAATCAAATGAAGATGGTTTGTCTATTGTTCATGGAGATATAGAAGAACATATATCAGGAAAAGATGCAGGAAAAACTAAAAAAAGTGAAAGTGAATATACGAATGCTAAAAAAATTAAAGTTATTGACGAAAGTGAAAATATAGAAATACAGAGTGATAAAATTGATGGTGAAGTAGATAAAGTTATTCAAACAAAAGGATATAATGCGAAAAATGTAACAGTGGGTTCTCATTATAGAACACCAAGCCAAATATCGAGTACTTCAAATAAAATATTATATTATATGAATGATGTATCGTTTAGACAAAATTATAATATAAATGGTGGAATCTGCTGGGCGGCAGCTGGAGCAAGTATTATAGATTTTAAATTGAATACGAATTTTACCACAAAAAATGTGTATAATTCCTTAAAAAATGCCTATGGAGCAACACCAATTGGAACAGATGATTGGATACAAAGGATGTGGAATTTATATGGTGTGCCTATGACATATGTTTCACATAGAGTGTCATTTAATACAATTATGCAGAAATTAGGTAGTAGAAATCCAATTATGTGTAATTTCTTTTATTCGCCAGATGGACAGTCTTTGACAGTGGGACATTCAGTTGTATTGTGTGGGTGCTATTATAGAACAGATTTAAGAAAATATTATTACGTTTATATGGATCCTAATTATGCAAATAGTGGCTTATATGTGGTAAATCATATACCAGTTTCTGTTTTAGATTATGAGGAAGGTACAGATTTTTATTATAATGACGGTAATGGATTAATATTTAACAATTGGATATCAGCATTTTATTAAACTGCAATTACTTAAAGTGTAAAATATCAATAGCATTAATAAAATATAACTAAAACTAGTGGAGGTATATTGTGAATAAAACAAAACTATTTATAATAACTATCTTGGCAATATCTGTATTGGCAATTCCTGTTGAAGCATCGACAATTAATTACAATGCTTCAGATTGTAGGAAAATTGTAATGAAAAAAGGAACAAAAGCCAAAGTTACAAATACAGGGTGGAAGAAATTTAAAATTAAAGTTTCAGATAGAAAAGTTGTGAAAGTTGTAAAAAATGGAACGATAAAGGCAATAAAAAAAGGAACAGTTAAAGTTAAATTAATAAAGGACAAAGAGGTAAAGAAAATAACAGTAGTTGTAAAGAAAAATACAGTAGATGCTAATACAAAGACTGTAAAAGCAACAGTGAATAAACAGGATGAACATATAAATACTGTAATTAATAATACTTCAGATAAATTATTACAAATTAATACAAATGGAATAATAGAAAAACTCGAGAATAATCAGTGGAAGAGTGTAGGATTAAAAGAGGCGATTGTAAGTTCATCTCCATATGTATATGTTGCTGCCGGTAAAAATTATACAATTAATAAACCCATCAATATATATAATATTGCAAGTTCTGGAACATATAGAATAACATTTAATTGCAAAATAATGGAGACAGGAGAGAAATTGCAAATATCAGAAAAATTTGAAGTAAAATAAAATTTGAATAATGCATCTAGAGAACAGGATGCAGTAATTTCCTTACAAGTCAAATTAAAATAATAGAAGATTTGTTAGAGGATTATGACAATATAATTAATTATGTAAACTAAAATACGGATGATATAAATAAGTTAAATATCATCCGTATTTTTTATTGAATTAAAAATATCCTACAATTTCTTTATTGCATTTCCAAATTCAGCCCAATATTCAGTTAATGTACCTTCCATTAAGACTTCGTCAAAACGCACATTTCCTAAAGAACGCTTGATTTCACGTTTGAAAAATTTCTGGTTATATTTTGTCACATAAGGAAGTGCATACCATACAAGTACACGGACTTCTTTCGGAATATTGTTGTTAAAATATACTTTATATTTAGTGTCAGTAAAGGAAGTAGTAAGTATTGTAACATCAGTTGTTCTATATTCGTATGATTCCAATTTCTTACGAAGATTTTCATAAAATGTCATATCGTTATAATTAGTATTTACGCATATTAAAATCTTTTCTTTATGAGCCTCTAAGCCATTGATAACAGAATACACACCGTTTCCTTCAAGTTCAGAAACAGGTTCTCTTCTAAACACTACATCCACTAAACGTTTGCAGGAATTGCCATCATCGTTATAAATACACCATTGCGACATGTCCTCATGAAGTTTAGAGTAACGTTCCAAATACTTTTCGCGAATCGGATTAACAAGTTCCGATGTACAAATATTTCCAAGAGTAATGGAAATGTCATTTATATTGGAGGACACATATCCCGGAAGTCTGCTGACAGGAACATATAAACCACGACCTGACTGATATTCTTCTAAATCCGGAACGTAGAAAAGAATAGGTTTCTTAGTTGCCAGAAAGTCAAAGAATATACTTGAATAATCAGATATTAAAACATCAACAACAGATAATAATTCATTAGTATCAATTGTAAATGGAATTAACATAGGTCTTAATTCAGGGTCATTTGCCAAAATCTTATAAAGGAAATAGTGAACACGAAGATAAATACGATAGTGCTCAGTGTCAATATTTTCGGATAATTTGGCAACGGTCTTTTTAAAATCCTCTACGTTATAATCTAAATTATTATATAAAGTGCCTTTCCATGTAGGGGCATATAAAATAATCTTTTTATCAGTGTGAATGCCTGCAGTGTTAAGTTTTCTGTGAACATCTAAAGTATTAGGATTAATGATTGCATCACTTCTCGGATGACCTAATTCAAGAATTTTTCCCTGAAACAGTCCGTCTAATTTGTAAGCACGTTTATACATAACCTCAGTCATAAACTGATTTGCAGAAACTAAATAGTCTGCAAGAAGAAAATTACGTGCAGGACCTCGGGCATTTTCCACTCTTTCAGCAGTATGCTCGTATCCCATATATTTTGTAGGAACACCATGCCATGTATTAATATAAACCTGGCTGTTTCGCTTTTCAAAATAATATCCAAAAGTTGAGTTATTTATTAAATACTTGCTTGTTGCCAAATATTTGTAATAATCCTCAGATTCACGCTTTACAATAATAACGTTATCTAAAGATGAAAATTCAGAAATATTATCTGCGGCAAGTTCCGGATTTTCAACAGACCATATATGAGTGTATGATTTAAAATCCTCCTGATTTAACAAATATTTAAAAATAGCTCTCGGGTTGTCCAAAATTCCTAGCCCGGCAAATGCTTCATAAAAAATAAATTTGTCATTAACCGGCATAGAAAGAAATTTGTTATAAAGTAACTTGCCCTTATCTTTTTCGGATATACGAAAAGGCTGAACAATTTTTTTTACTGTACGTTTTAATTTATACTTAAAACCTTGCGGAGCATTAGCAGTATATTTCATATGGCGATTCCTTTCTTAAAATTATAAATAATGTTTTTGATAGAGATTAATTATTCATTAATAATATCTTCAAATTGTTTGATTGTAATATTATTATAATCGGCGTATTCAAATTCGCAAGTAGGAACTTCATTATTTATAAAAGCAATTAATCCGTTGTAAATATCATCAACAGAATTGCCAATTACAAGTTGTCCGTTGTCAAATAATGAAGAAGCTGCGGAACTGAAATTTGACATAATTATTGGAAGTTTTAACAAACGTGCTTCCAACAAGGAAACAGGTTGACCTTCATGAAGTGATGGAAGAATGAAACAACTACATTCCTTCATAAGCATAAATGGATTATCCAAATTTCCTGTTAAAATAACTTTGCCGTCCAGATTTAAACTATGAACGAGACCTTTAAGTTCACCCATAAGGGCACCATCGCCAATAATATACAATCTTAAATTCTTATTTGCATCATAAGCTTTTGCAAATGCCTTTATTAATGCAGCCTGATTTTTCTCAGGTGAAAGACGGCCCATGTTTACAAATGAAATTAGGTCTTTATTTAATAAATCAGGAAAACCTGCTTCATCTGCAGATTCGGCTGTATAGGATTCTTTAGAACCGTTTATTACACGTTCAAAATTAGCAGCATTTCTTACAAAGCAACATTTATCCTTTAACTCATTATATCCGATTTTTTCTAAATTAACTTTCATCGTTGCCTCTGAACAGCCTACAATTTTGTCATAAAACTGATAAGTTGAAAAAACAACCCTAAGTTCTCTGCTGTGAGGTTTTTTGTGATTAACGATTTTATTCTTATCTGTTAATAAATCATTGTGTTGCCAAATAAGCTTCTTAGCATTTTTTGCACTTAAAAGCAAAATTGAATAAAATGAACCATATCCTGAGTAATCAATTACTGCGTCGAAATCACTTGTGCCAAAACAACGAATAAATTCTCTGTCATACATTGCTTTTGGGTAAATTTTCTTCATTAAAGGAAAATTAAATCCAAAAACTCTTAAAAAGTCATTTCGAATCTGCTCGCCAAATGTGGCGGGAGTATATGATACTCTGGCAAAAATTCTGGCTTTATCATTAAATGTACAAATCATATCCTTACTGTCAGCAAATTTTAAATTGCCGGCATAAACTGTTACGTCATATTTATCATAATCGATGAAATCAAGCATTGTTCTAAGAGCAGTGGAAATTCCGTTCATGCGAAGTCCGCCGCCAAAGAATAATAATTTCTTCTTTGTATTTTCACATTTAATAATGCGGTATGGATTACCATTTGAATCAGAAGTATTTCCTCTAAAAACAATGTCAACAATTCTTGAAGAAACATTGCCATCATCGTATGGACATGCAAAATTCTTGGCTTGTGAATAACTATCTTTATATTTATTAATAACTTCACCCAAATTGTTAATAGAATTTCCAATTTCCTTAACAGATGTTAATGCAGGTCCGGGAAGCTTGTCAGGTTCCATGTATAAACCACGATAATTTTTATATTCTTCTAAGTCAGGAATGTAAAATAACACTGGTTTGTCGCTTGCTAAAAAATCAAAAAATATACTTGAATAATCTGATATTAAAATATCAGTAATAGACAAAAGTTCGTTTGTGTCAATAAAAGCAGGAATTAAGGAATTGCTAAACATACCTGATTTTACCAACTCTTTATATACAACCTGGTGCGGCTTAAGAAGAATCTGATATTTGTCCGTATCTATATATTCTTCCAATTCTCTTTTAAAATTATAATAGTCATCAGGATTTACTTCAGGCTTATTATAATCGGCACCTTTCCATGTAGGTGCATATAAAATAACCTGCTTATCTTTTTCAAGTTCTATTCCATATTTAAGAAGAATTGACTTTATTTCTTCTTTAGGACAATTTAAAAGACGGTCATTTCTTGGATAACCTTCCTCGATAATACTTCCGTTGTAAAGCCCGCGTAATTTGTATTTATCTAAATAAACTTCTGTTAAAAATGGATTCGCAGAAATCATATAGTCAGCAGAAAGCATATTTCTAAGAACATTTGAAATAGTGGCTGCTGAACCCGGAATATCGTATCCTAAGCTTTTTATAGGAGTGCCGTGCCATGTGTTGACAAAAATTTGTCCGGGCTTTTTGCAATAATAAAAAGGCAGAGATACATTTGAAATAATATAATGTGCAGTCGCTAAATATTTCAAATGGTCATTACTATGCCTTCTTATGACATAAATATTATCGTGGTCAGCAAACTGTTCCATAACAGGTTCGTTTCCTACACGGTCATCAACAACCCATACATGAGTGTATTTGTCAAATTCAGAATTTGAAAGTAATTCTCTGAAAATTGCATAAGGATTGCAAAGCATTCCACGGCTAAAATATGAGTCGTATAAAATAATATTGTCTTCGATATCGTAATCTTTATAATAATGCGCGTATTTGCTACGTCTTGCAGTTTCTTTGAAATTGCCTAATTTTGTCTTAATTTTACTTAGCATATAAACCTCCTAATGCTATATACATATAGGAAGATTATAGTATACACAACTGTATTTTTCAAATAAGAAAGAGTTAATTTTAAATGTGGCAATTGTCTGGCAGATGGCATAAATCCTTTGACGAAAAAGAAAGAACCATTATAATGTAACGTAGAGTTTAGAGGAGGTAGTTATGAAAGAGAAAACATTAAAAAGCATAAGCAAGTTGCTTGTTGCAGTTATGATAGCCACTATCGCATTACCATCAGGTGCTTTTGCAGGTCATGGAAACTATAAACAGGATAAAGTCATGGCAGCAGAAGTAAGCATAGCTGATAGTGAACAGGAAACAACAAAAGAAAACACAGAGACAACAAAGCCGGCTGAAGAAACGAGCACGGATGAAAGTAGTACTAAGGAAACAGGAACTGATGAAACATCTACAACAGAAGAGTCATCAACAACTGAAACAACAACACAGGCACCGACAACAGAAGTGCCAACAACAGAAGCTCCTACAAGTAACCCTGATTTCGTAATTGAAAACGGAGTCCTTACAGGGTACAAAAAGGCAGCAACAGATACAACAAATAAAGAAATTGTAATTCCTGCAAGTGTTACAAAGATTAATGCAAATGTATTTTATCAGTATAAATATATTGAAAAGGTAACATTTGAACAGGGCTCATTACTTCAGGAAATTGGAGAAAATGCTTTTAAAGAATGTACAGCATTAAAGACAATTGAATTACCTGAAGGATTGCAGATTATTGGAATTGAAGCATACAGAGGATGCAGTGCCGTTACGGAAATTAAATTACCGACAACAATAAAGTATATTTATAAGAGAGCTTTTTATGGAATTAAAAAAGTAAAAGAATTAACTTTGCCTGAGGGCTTGCAGAAAATAAATTATCATGCATTTTACAAAATGACAGGGCTTACAAGTCTTACAATTCCAAGCACGGTAACAAGTACATATGAAATAATCGGCAAAGGGGCAAATGTTACAACAGTTACATTTGCTAATGGAATGACAAAAGTTCCAAACAGAGTTTTACTTAATGCAAATTCAGTAAAAAAAGTTATATTACCGGAAACACTTACTTCAATAGGATATCAGGCATTTAGCGGATGTACTCAATTATCAACAATAAAGATGGTTCAAACAATTAAGAAAATTGGAGAAAGTGCATTTAAGAATTGTACATCACTAAAAAAGCTTACATTATATAAAACAGTTAAGACAATAGGTGCAAATGCTTTTGCAGGAGCAACAAATTTAACTCTTAAGGTATATTCAAATTCAGCAGGAAAAAAATATGCAAGAGTTAACAATATACCTTGGGAATATACAGATTCTGAAAAAGAAAGAATGGCTGAGGATTTAAGAGTATACGATATGCTTGTAAATAGTGGAATTCAGTCAGTAAAGGATAAATACATATTATTATCTCTTAAAAATTATGTACCACAGGGAACCTGTGTTATTGGAAAATACATTGTAGTTTCAATGTATCACAAGAATTTGACAGCAAAATCAATACTTTTGATATATAATAAACGGGGTAATTTCGTAAAGAAACTTAAATTGACAATAAAAGATCACGTAGGTTCAGTAACAAATGTAAAGAAAAATTTAGTAGTAGGTATAAATAACCTTCCGGGTGCAGTAGATAAAGTAGGTATAATTACATATAAAAAACTTTTGAAAGCTAAAAATGGAAAGACAATAAAATTTAGCTATAGAGTAACTCTTAGAGGATGCGCAGACTTTGCAGCATTTGACGGAACTCATTTCTGGGCAGGAAGAAGTGCAAACAGTAATTCGTGCCTTATGTATGGATATAGAGTTAAGCGAAATAAAAAGACAAAACGATTAACATTTACAAATCAATATAACCTTTATGTTCCTGCAAATACACAGGGATTGGTTGTAAATAAGATTTCTGCTACAGAAAGAAAGTTTACATTGTCCCAGTCATACGGAAGAATAGCAGATTCATATTTAATGGTTTATGAACCGGTAAATATTGTGACAGCATCCGCACTTGATACACCTGTAAAAACAGTTGTGCTTCCATCAATGATGGAAGGAATTTGTGTAAGCGGAAAGAAGACATATATGGTATTCGAATCTGCAGCAGGTAAATATTGTTCAAATCAGGACAATACGTCAGAAATTCAGATTGATAAAGTAAAAGTAATTAAGACATGGAAATTGCTTGCACTTAACTAATTAAAAAATATCTATGACAGATGCATTGAAAAATGTAGAATAACAAAAATTCCCACAGATTAATTCTTAATTGTGAGGGTTTGTAATATTAACTAAATAACGCTCGCGCTGAATTCAAAAAAATTATCTCAGATAAAAAGCTTTGGCTGGTAAAACTGGAAAATTTCCCAGATATACATATTCACAATATGCTGATTTTAATGCACTACTTTCTAAACAAATTTTGTTACGAAAGTGGTGCATTTTTATGTGTGTAACAAAAGTGGCAACTATTATTAATTATATAAGCCAAAGCTATTTATATCATTATATTTCCCGTTAATTTGACATAAAAAAATTATAATATATAATAAGATTAGTTTATTGTCGGGAATTTAATCTTATATGGATAAACTATAAAAATAAGTGCTTCAGTTTTGGAGGTTATATGAATAAGTACGTGAAAAATTTTGCAAGATACAGATATTTATTAATCGAACTTGTAAAAAAAGGAATTAAGTTAAAGTATAGAAGATCATATCTTGGATTGATATGGACAATGCTTGAACCGTTACTTACAATGATTGTTCTTACAATCGTATTTGGACAGTTGCTTGGTAAAGGTGACAGATTATATCCTGTTTACATTTTGTGTGGACGACTTATATATAGTTGCTTCTCAAGTTCAACAAAGATTGCGATGAGGTCTATCAGGGCAAATCAGGCAATGATAAAGAAAGTTTATGTACCTAAGTATTTGTATCCGCTTTCAAGTTGCATTTATAACTACATTTTATTCTTACTGTCATTAATAGTTCTTGCAGTAGTTTCAGTAGTTTTAGGTGTTCCACTTACATGGCATGTAATTGAAGCGGTTATTCCTTTGACAATTTTGTTTATTTTGTCAATTGGTGCAGGAATGGTATTGTCAACGGTATGTGTATTCTTTAGAGATATGGAATATTTGTGGGATGTTGTGTTGATGCTTGTTATGTACTGCTCAGCAATTTTCTACAAAATCTCAAGTATGGGACAGGGATTAATTCTTATCAAATTAAATCCGCTTTACGGAATTATCAGTAACTTCAGAGCTGTATTGTTAGAAGGTCATTCTATGTTTAACAGTTATAGTTACGGAGTGTCAAATTTAAAATTATTTGCATACTCAGGAACTTGTAGTGTTGTATTACTGATATTTGGAATATATGTATTTAAGAAAAATCAGGATAAGTTTATTCTTCATATTTAGGAGGAGTTATGGCAAAGAATGATGTAGCTCTTAGAGTTAATGATGTTAGTATTTGTTTTAATTTAAGCAAAGAAAAAGTTGATAATTTTAAAGAATTATTTATAAAGAAATTAAAAGGCGAAAAGCTTCGTTTTAATGAATTCTGGGCGTTAAAAGATGTTTCGTTTGAGTTGAAAAAAGGCGAACGTCTCGGAATACTTGGACTTAATGGAGCAGGAAAAAGTACGCTTCTTAAAGTAATTGCAGGTGTTTATAAGCCAACAAAAGGTTCAGTGCAAAGATATGGACATATGGCACCTATGATTGAACTTGGTGCAGGATTTGATCCTAACTATACAGGTAGGGAAAATATATTCTTATATGGCTCGGTTCTTGGATTTTCAAAAGAATTTTTAATGTCAAAATATGATGAAATTCTTGAATTTTCTGAGTTAGGAGAATTTATAGACGTTCCAATTAAAAACTATTCTTCAGGTATGAAGGCAAGACTTGGATTTTCAATTGCTACAGTTGTAGAACCGGAAATTCTTATTTTAGATGAGGTATTATCAGTTGGTGATGCTAAATTTAGAAAAAAATGCGAAAAGAAAATGAAAAAAATGTTTGATCATGGGGTTACAGTTTTATTTGTATCACATAGTTTGGCTCAGGTTAAGAGATTGTGTAACAAGGCAATCATTTTGGAACATGGTCAGTTAATTGCCAAAGGTGATATAGATGATGTTGTAGAAATTTATGAAAAGAAGATAGGCGATTAGAAAGCCTTGGATAGGAGTGCAGTTATGAATTATAAGACAAAAGGAACATGTTCAAGAGAAATTAGTTTTGATGTTGTTGATAATAAAGTTACTAATGTAAGATTTCTTGGAGGATGCAGTGGAAATACACAGGGAGTTGCTGCATTAGTCGAAGGAATGGATGTGAACGAAGCAATTAAAAGAATGGATGGAATTGATTGTGCAGGAAGAGGAACTTCATGTCCGGACCAGCTTGCAAAGGCATTAAAATTGTACTTAGAAGAAAATAAATAAAGGAACAGGTGTAACGTGTTAGGAATAATTGGAGCGATGGACAGCGAAGTCCAGGAATTAAAAAATGAAATGCCGGATGCGAAAATTACATCAGTTGCAGGAATGGATTTTTATGAAGGACATATTCATGATAAAGATGTAGTTGTTGTAAAGTGTGGTATTGGAAAGGTAAATGCAGCTATATGCACACAGATTCTTGCTGACAGATATAAAGTAGATTCTGTTATTAATACAGGAGTTGCAGGCTCATTAAATAGTGATATTGATATTTGCGATATTGTTATATCAAAGGATGCCATTGAGCATGATATGGATGTGACGGCGTTAGGTTATGAACGTGGAGTTATTCCTGATATGGACAACTCTGTATTTCATAGTGACAGCAGATTAATTGATGTAGCAGTCAAAAGTATAGAAGAGGCAAATCTTTCTGTTAAGGTATTTACAGGAAGAGTTGTTTCAGGCGACCAGTTTATTGCCGGTAAGGAAAAGAAAGATGATTTGGTAAATACATTTGCCGGAGATTGTGCAGAAATGGAAGGTGCTTCTATAGCACATGCAGCATATGTTAACAATATTCCATGTCTTATAATCAGAGCGATTTCTGATAAGGCAGATGGAAGTGCAGAAATGGATTACCCTACATTTGAAAAGAAAGCAGCGGCTAATTCAATTAAAATATTAAAACAGTTAATTAAGAATTTGTAGAAATTTGACGAACGATTTATAGTGTTAAAAGACCTCTTGTATGATAAAATTTTATTGTATAAAGGAAACAAAAAACAAAGTTTAAGCATTAATGTTTCCGACTATCGGCCACCAACAAAAGGCTGGTCAATACATATCGTACGAGGAGGTTTTTTATGTTTGACAAATGTATGTCATGTTTTAATGTTAATATGGAAAAAATCACATCAATAATTGAAAATAAAGCGTACTTCCTATGTTTATTAGGAAGTATTTTTTTAGTAGGAATTGTAAGTAAATGTCTGGTAATGTGGATTTTTGGTAAAATGATTAAAAAGGCAGAAAATATGGATAGCCCCAAAAGTAATATTCTTCGCCAGATAAAATTGAAATTTGAAAGTATTAAAACCATAAACGGCACGGTGGCTAATCCCATGCTTTTAGTAAGTAGGTACATAAATAAGTGTAAAATAGGCATATTTTATCTTGATTCCATAAATAAAATTATTAGCTGGTGTGGATTTTTGTGTGTGGCAATAGGCGGATTATGTGGATATATACTGTATAATCAGGGATACGGAAAGACAACGGCGATGTCGTATATTCTTGTAGGATTTTATTTTGCACTTGCATTATTTGTAGTTGAAAATACAATTCATACAAATGACAGAAAAACAGAACTGATATATGTTATTACGGATTTCTTTGAAAATAGTGTTAATTTGCGAGAGCAGATTAGTAGGCGGGAAAATGATTACAACATAGAAATAGGTAGCAGCAAAAATGAGCAGGAATCGGAACAGAATGTTAATGTAAATGAAATAAATAATACAAATAAAAAAATAGAAAATGAAAAACAGGGTAGAATAAATATTACAAAAGAACAGGAGAGAATAATCAACGAAGTTTTAGGAGAATATTTGCAGTAAAGATTTAAATGGTTTTGCAAAAATAAATTAAGATTTAATCATATAAGTTTTGTAGAAATGTTTACAGGTTCAATTGTATAATTTATATAGAAATATTCGCAGGTTGAAACAAATATGTTTTAAGGAAATATTCGCAGATTAAGCAAAATAGTTTCGGGGATATATTCTCGGGTTGACTCCAATAAAATTGTTTCAATAAATATGCTAAAAACATTGACATATGACGACAAAATATTTATTGTATATATGTTAGAGAGAATTTGAAGGAAATTTTACCGGTCGGCATGAATATTATATTATGTCGATAAATAAACGCTTTACCGGACACTGTGGATTTAGTGGAGAGATACCATGACAGTTTGCAAGGTGTACGGGATAGCAGGATTTGAAATGACGGAGGAAAAAGATATGGCTAAGGTAACATTTGATTACTCAAAGGCATCAAAATTCATCTCAGATGATGAAGTAGTAGCAATGAAGAAAATCGCAGAAGATGCAAAAGAAGTTTTGGTTAACAAATCAGGAGCAGGAAATGATTTCTTAGGATGGATTGATTTACCTGTAGATTATGACAAGGATGAATTTGCAAGAATTAAAGCAGCAGCTAAGAAGATTCAGAGTGATTCAGAAGTTTTAGTTGTTATTGGTATTGGTGGCTCATATTTAGGAGCAAGAGCAGCAATTGACTTCTTAAGACATGGTTTCTATAACAATGTATCAAAAGAAATCAGAAAAACACCTGAAATTTACTATGCAGGAAATAGCATTAGCCCTGCATACTTAAAGGGATTATTAGATGTTGTTGGAGACAGAGATTTCTCAGTTAACATTATTTCTAAGTCTGGTACAACAACAGAACCTGCTATCGCATTTAGAATTTTCAAGGAAAAACTTGAAAAGAAATATGGCAAAGAAGAAGCAGCAAAGAGAATTTACGCTACAACAGATAAGGCAAAGGGAGCTCTTAAGAATCTTGCAACAGAAGAAGGATATGAAAGCTTCGTAGTACCTGATGATGTAGGTGGACGTTTCTCAGTTCTTACAGCAGTAGGTTTGCTTCCAATCGCAGTAAGTGGTGCTGATATAGATAAATTAATGGAAGGTGCTGCAAGCGGAAGAGAAAAAGCTTTAAACAATACATTTGAAGATAACGATGCAGTAAAATACGCAGCAATCAGAAATATTTTATTAAGAAAAGGAAAATCAATTGAAATTACAGCTAACTATGAACCAAGTTTACATTACTTTGGTGAATGGTGGAAACAGCTTTATGGTGAAAGCGAAGGAAAAGACCAGAAAGGTATTTTCCCTGCAGCAGTTGATTTGACAACAGATTTACATTCAATGGGTCAGTTCATTCAGGACGGATCAAGACTTATGTTTGAAACAGTTGTAAATATTGAAAAGACAGATGCTGATATCGTAATTCAGGAAGAAGCAGATGATCTTGACGGATTAAATTACTTAGCTGGAAAAGATATGGATTTTGTTAACAAGAGTGCAATGAATGGAACAATTCTTGCTCATACAGATGGTAATGTTCCTAACCTTATGGTTAATGTACCTGAACAGAACGAATTCTATCTTGGAGAATTATTCTACATGTATGAATTTGCATGTGGTGTAAGTGGATATATTCTTGGAGTAAATCCATTTAATCAGCCGGGTGTAGAAAGCTACAAGAAGAATATGTTTGCATTACTTGGAAAACCGGGTTATGAAGACATGACAGCAGAATTACAGAAAAGACTTTAATTATAAGATAACACGGAGCGATTCGTGTTATATCCGGTAAATTTAAATAGTATATAAATATCCCCTCTGTATCGGTTGTCCGGTAAAGAGGGGATATGTTTTCTATAAGGCTTTTTTGTCAAGAATGATTTTGACCCCAACATATTAATCTTCTTCGATAATATAAAAATCTAAATAATCAAAATCAATATGTTCAATAAAACTGTCCTGATAAAATCTGGTTCGTGAAATGCGTTTGAATTCATCAATGTTATTATCAAGCCAGATTGGATTGCTTAAATCAAATTCCTCGCAAATATCTTCAAGTGCTTTGAAAACTTTGTGAGTTCTCGTCATCTCAGGGTTATCTATTTCGATTGTGGTATTTTTTATCATTTTATTATTTTTGAAGGTTCTTCCCCATATTCTAAACATATAAACTATCTCCTGTTTCATATTTTACTAATGTAAAGATGCCGGATAATTGTGAGAGTGCGTAGCACTGAACAATCTGTAGGCATCATAGTCGTGGCGGTTAACCCTGACATCATTTAATTAAGGGTAATTTTATATGAAATAATAAAACATGTAAAGAGTATATTAGTAATCTGTTATGGCTTATAAAGTAGTATAGTGGAAATAAAAATTACAATATGGTATACTAAATCATTAAGGTGCGTTAGAAACGTTGTAAGCTTTTTATATTTTAAAGATATACAAATATAAGGCAGAGATGAAGAATAAAGCAAATTAGAGGTGCTTATATGTTAAATGATAAAAAAGTAGCATTAAATGGGAAAATTACAAAGTATTTAAGGTGGCCTATTAACCTTAGTGTGCTTTGGATAGTAGTAACGGCTATAATATTTTTTATTGACAAAAGAGCCGGAGTGGTTATGGCGTTTGCAACAATTGTGTTTATTGTAATAGCGATTGTTATGATGCTTAGATTTTATCCAAATATCAAAAGATATCTTGTGGATTTTGGCGCAGAGTATAGTCAGATACAAAGACAGATGATGCATGAATTTGAAATTCCTTATGCGTTACTTGATTGTAATGGAAAGATGCTGTGGCATAATAGCGAAATGGAAAAGGCGTGCGAAACTAAACTTTTAAATATGAGGGGAATTGAATCTATATTTAAAGAGTTTACAAAGGATAAATTTGAATTTAAAGAAGAAAAGAAAGAGTTCAAAGTTGAGTATAATGAAAAAATATATAGAGCTGTGCTAAAGAAGTTTAAAATGAAAGATGCAGTTGATGAAGTGCCTATCGCAGTACTTGATTCAGATGATGACGATGCGGATATGTTTGCACTTTATTTATTTGATGATACAAGAATTCAGCAATTATCTAAGGAAAATAAAAATGATAAGATGATACCGGGACTTATCTACATAGATAATTATGAAGAGGTTCTTCAAAGTATTGAAGATGCCAGAAGAACATTGTTAGTTGCATTGATTGATCGACAGATACAGCGATATTTTGCAGAAATGGACGGTCTGGTAAGAAAACTTGAAAAAGACAAATACTTTGTAGTTGTTAAGGCTAAAAATATAGCAATTATGCAGAGTAAAAAATTCTCACTTCTTGATGATGTAAAGAATGTTAAGATAGGTAATGAGCGAACAGCTACAATCAGTATTGGATTCGGAATGGGTTCAGATTCGTATGTTCAGAATTACACGTCAGCCACAGCAGCTATCGATATGGCACTTGGCAGAGGTGGTGACCAGGCAGTATTAAAAGATGGTGCAAAGATATATTATTATGGCGGTAAGAGCAAGTCTGTCGAAAAGAATACCAGAGTAAAAGCCAGAGTAAAAGCTCATGCATTAAGAGAATTAATTGAAACAAGAGATAAAGTATTCATTATGGGACATCATTTGGGTGATAATGATTCTTACGGCGCAGCAATTGGTTTGTATAGAGCCATAACTACAATGGGTAAAAAAGCTTATGTGGTAACGGGAACTATGAGTTCTTCAGTAAAACCTTTGATTGATAAGTTTACGACAGATAATGGCTATGAAGAAGATATGTTTATTGCAGGAACATTGGCTACAACTATTTTAGAAAAAAATGATATGCTCATTGTAGTTGACTGTAATAGAGCAGGATATACTGAATATCCTGAATTAGTGAGAAGAGCACAAACACTTGTAGTAATAGATCATCATAGACAAAGTGCAGATGCAATAGAAAATGCACATTTATCATACATTGAACCATATTCATCATCAGCATGTGAAATGGTTACTGAAATTATGCAGTATATGGTTGATTCAGTTAAAATGAAACCGTATGAGGCAGATGCATTGTATAGCGGAATTATGATGGATACAAATAATTTTTCTAACAGAACAGGTGTAAGAACATTTGAGGCAGCAGCTTATTTGCGAAAAAATGGAGCTGATATTGTCAGAGTTAGAAAAATGTTTAGAGATGATATTGGAGATTATAAGGCAAAAGCTAAGGCCATTCAAAATACAGAGATATTTATGGATAAATACGCTATAGCCATTTGCCCGTCTGAAGGAACAAGTATGCCGACAGTTGTTGGAGCACAGGCAGCGAATGAATTGCTTAATATTAAAGGCATAAAGGCGGCGTTTGTATGTACGTTTTATAATGAAAAAGTATATTTAAGTGCAAGGTCAATAGATGAAGTTAATGTTCAGTTAATTGCAGAAAGATTAGGCGGTGGAGGTCATATGAATCTTGCCGGAGCACAGATTGAAGATTGTACATGTGAACAGGCAAAGACCTTGATAAAAGAGATTATTCAGGATATGACTGATGAAGGTGAAATATAGTTATTTACACAAGTGATATTTGACCTTAACATTAATATAGTTTGACGGATCGAATTTGAAAAAATGAAATTAATTGCTTAGATATAATAAGTTTATTGCTTTGAAAGGAGACATGAATATGGAAGTTATTTTATTAGAAGATGTTAAAGCGTTAGGAAAAAAAGGTGAAGTAGTAAAGGTAAGCGATGGATATGCTAAAAACTTTATTTTAAAGAAAAAACTTGGCGTAGAAGCAAATAGCGCAAATAAAAATGATTTAAAACTTCAAAAAGCTAATGAAGCAAAGGTTGCTCAGGAAAAATTGGATGCAGCAAAAGCTTTGGCAGAAGAATTAAAAGATAAAAAGGTGGTTATAAAGATTAAAGCCGGAAATGGAGACCGTGTATTTGGATCAATTTCTGCAAAGGAAATAGCAGCAGAAACAAAGAAGCAGCTTGGTTTAGAAATTGATAAAAAGAAGATTGTTATGGAAGAAGGAATTAAAAATCTTGGAGTCCATACAGTAAAAGTTAAATTGCACAAGGATGTAATGGCAACTTTAGACATAAAGGTTGAAGCTTTATAGGAGATAATTATTAATGGAAGATCCAATAGTAAAAAAAATACTACCTCATAGCTATGAAGCAGAACAGGCAGTAATAGGTTCGATGATTATGGATCCGGATGCTGTTCCGATAGCTATGGAGTTGATAAATAAAGATGATTTTTTTAACAGACAATATGGATTGCTCTTTGGGGCAATGACAGAATTGTACCGTGAAGGAAAAAATGGAGATTTGGTTACCATAAAGGCTAAATTGGAAGAGATGGATGTTTCTAGTGAAGTAATCAGCCTTGATTTTATCAGGGAAATATTAGAAATGGTACCGACTTCAGCAAATATAAAGCAGTATGCGACTATTGTATATGAAAAAGCAATGTTGCGTAAATTAATAAAAGTAAATGATAATATTTCAGCTAAATGTTATGCAGGAACGGATAAGCTTGAAGATATAATGGAGAGTACTGAAAAAGAAGTTTTTGAAGTGCTTAGATCACGTTCAAGTGGCGACTTTGTCCCAATTAATAAAGTAGTTGCTAATGTATTTGATAAATTAGAACAGGCATCGCTTACAAAGGGAACTGTTACAGGTTTAGCAACCGGATATATATATCTTGATAATCAGTTATCCGGATTGCAGCCATCAGACTTTATTTTGATTGCGGCAAGACCTTCAGTTGGTAAAACAGCATTTGCACTTAACGTAACAGAGCATATAGCTATACGTAAGCCGAATGCAGTCGCTATATTTAGTTTGGAAATGTCAAAGGAACAGTTGGTTAACCGTCTTATATCACAGCATTCAATGGTAAGTTCTCAGAAAATGAGAGCAGGAGAACTTAATGAATCTGAATGGGAAAAAATTGTAGAAACAGCGGATATTATAGGAAATTCAAATATTGTAATTGACGATACGCCAAGTATTACGATTGGTGACCTTCGTTCCAAATGCAGAAAGTTTAAATTAGAAAAAGATATACAGCTTGTGGTTATTGACTACCTACAGCTTATGAGAGGAAATGGTAATTATCCAAGCCGTGAACAGGAAATTGCGGATATTTCAAGATCATTAAAGGGAATTGCCAGAGAGTTGAATATTCCGGTAGTTGCACTTTCACAGCTTAACCGAAGCGTAGAATCGAGACCTGACCATCGACCTATCATGGCCGATTTGCGAGAATCAGGTTCTATCGAGCAGGATGCCGACGTTGTAATGCTTTTATCAAGAAAATACAACAAAGAGGACGAAACAGAAGACAGAAATACTATTATTGTGGATGTTGCTAAGCAAAGAAACGGTCCTGTAGGAGCTATAGAATTATTATGGTTACCTGAATATACAAAATTCGAGACAAAAGCAAGAGAGTAGATTTGCTTGTTTGTCCGCATTTTAAAACAAATGTGAGAGAATAATTAATATATTGTTAATCAAACAACTGGTGAAAAATATAGGCTCAAAATAAATGTGAGAGAATAATTATGCTAAGCCATATGCGAATTTGAACGAAAAAAATGAGATGTTTACACTCATTTGACGGCATTCGTCATTTGCTTAAAAAATAATTGAATATGGGACTGCCAATTCGTTGAATTGAGTAATAGTCAGAATTATACTAATGTTAACAATAATTTGGAAATTATTGTTAACATTATTTTTTTGGAGGGGAAAATGGGAACACGACGATATATTATTTCAGATGCATCTAAAATGCTAAAGGTAGAATCTCATGTGTTAAGATATTGGGAAGAAGAACTTGAGATAAAGATTCCCAGAAATGAAATGGGACATCGATATTATACGGAAGAAAATATTGAATTACTTCGGAAAATAAGAGATTTAAAAGAACAGGGATATGGTCTAAGAACTATAAAAATGATGATTAATGGAGAAATTGACATTAATCGTTCTAATCCTAATACAGTCAACATTAGAAATCTTTTTGACAAACCAAAGAGTGAAAAAAATACATTTTATAAAGAAGATGAAGAAGGATGTAATAATGGTGTAAATAATAAAGAAATTATGGATACAAAAACAAAAGATAATAGTGGAGACATAGAAAAATATAGAGGATTAGAAAATAAAACATCTTTAACTGAAAGTGTTAGCTCAGAAAGTAAAATGCAGCAATTTCAGGAAATTATGGGAAACATAGTTTCGAGAGCCTTAGAGGAAAATACCGAAAGTATAGTTACCAGAGCGATAAATAAGTCGACACAGAATATGTCTAAAGAAGTGAGTGATTGTGTGAGCGAAAAAGTATTGAAAGGTGTAGATTATATTATTAGAATGCAGGATGAAAGAGAAGAAGAACGTTATCGAAAAATAGATGAAGTAATAAGAAAAAAACAAAGAAAGTCCAGAAAAGAGCGAAAAATGGAAAGCCGCATTAATAAAGATGAAAAAGTTATGAACAAAAAAGCTGAAAGGGCTCGAAAAAAAGCCGAAAAAGTGCGAGTAAAGTCTGAAAAAAATAGGGAGAAGTCTAAAAAATTGGCGTTTAGCACATTGAGTAAATGAAATTATGTACATAATGTACAAATTGTGACTAAATTATTAAAAAATATTGACTAAATGACGAAAAGTATTATAATAATACTATCATAAAGAAAACGTTTTAAACATTTAATACATAAGGGTTTTCTATGTAGATGCAAGTAAATACAGAGGAGGAAACAGCAATGGAATACGCGATATACGCGACGGTGGGTTTGCTCTCTGGATTATGTTTTTACTATCTGGCGAGATACCAGATACAAGTAAGAAGTATATATGATACAGAAAATAAAGGACAACGAATAAACAACATAGGTTACAGAATAGCATGGATGGTGGTTCCGGCAGTATTGTTTGTAGGTATAGCCCTTAAAGAATTTGATTACTGGCAGACAGTGCGATATATGCTTATCATATTGATGGCAATAAATGTAGCAGGAATTGATATGTTGATAAGAAGAATACCTAATGCATTATTATTAGGAATGTTACTTTTACAAATATGCAACATAGTAATTACAAGTGGTGGGTTAGATGTGTTTATGGATACATTTTTTAATTCATTTATGGGATTGATAATTGCATATGTAATATTTGTTATTCCGGGGTTCTTTAAATTGAGGATTGGGGCTGGCGATGTGAAATATAGCGCCGTAATAGGTTTTATGTTGGGTCTTCAAGGTTATGTTGAAGCAATGGCAGTGATGGGTTTTACAATATTTATCTATTATCTGTTCTTAAAAATCACAAGAAGAGGCAACTTAAAAACAGCAGCTCCTATGGCACCGTTTTTATCGGGAGGGGTTTTGGTTTCATTATTTTTCCCGTTAATTTATTAAATTTATAATTAAGCACGACGGAGTAAAAGATAGTCGTATGCAAGAAGGAGGAAATATTATGAGAGATGTAAAGAATTTCTTAATGGATGAAGATGGACAGGGCATGGTTGAATATGGTCTTATCATCGGATTAGTAGCTTTAGCAGTAATCGGAGCATTAGCTGTATTAGGACCAAAGATTGCTGATATGTTCACAAATGCAAGCGATCAGCTTACAACAACAGCAAGACCATAAAAGTTACAAAAAGATTATATTCTAAAATAGAGGGGCATCAGCCCCTCTATTTTAGAATATGAGGAAATTATTTGAGAGGTAGCATCAATGAAGAAAAGAGAAAAAGGACAATCGGCTGTTGAATTTGCTTTGGTTTTGCCTATATTACTTTTAATTGTATGCGGGATATTGGACTTTGGGTGGCTATTTTACAATCAGTTATCAGTTGAAAATGCCTGTAGGGAAGGCGCACGAGTCGGATGCGTAAATGCACAAGATGCACAATTAGATCAAATTGTAACCGATAAGGTGGAAGCAATATTGCCGAAAAATCTCAATTCAGTAGTGGTTGATTCAAAACTTACAAATCCCACAAGTCCACTTGAGGGAGATTTGAAAGTAAATGTTAAGGCAGAAATGAATACACTAACACCGGTACTGGGAGTTATATATGGAAAGACTAAGGAACTATCTTATACAGTAACAATAAAAACGGAATCGTAAATTAATAAAAGACTAAAAATAAGAAACAGAGGGGTACAATTACCATGAAGAGAATTTATTTGATTGCACTTATAAGTGCATTGGTTGCAGGAATCGCAACATATATGTTTGCACAATCAGTTATAAGCAATAATGATCCAAATAAAGATAAGACAGAGATTGTGTATGCTATAGCAGATGTTCCAGCTGGAACACAGGTTACAGCTAATAATGTAAATAATTTTTTTAGTACTAGAATGATTGATAATGGTGCAATTGTAGATGGCGCAGTAAGAAGTCTTGATGAAGTTATAGGAAATACATCATCGGGTTATATTTATGCAGGTGAGCAGGTATCAATAAAACGATTTGGAACTGAACAGGAATCGAATGCCGGACTATCTTATAATCTTGCGGATGGAATGGTTGCATACAGTATGACAGCAGATGGTGTTACGGGTGTAGATGGATATATCCTCCCAGGAGATACAGTAAATGTTTTGGCAATGAAGACAGGCGATGGTAAGGCTACTGTAGATACAGTTTTGAGCGATGTTAAAGTATTGAAAATATCAACAAATGATGTAAATACAGATACAGCAAATGCAATAGTAACATATTCATCAATTACATTTGAACTGTCATATGATGATGCTAATATTTTATACGAAGTAGAAAATTCAGGAGAATATTCAGGTTATAAACTTATATTAAATAAGAGAACTGCGGAGGACGGAGAATAATATGGAAAGTATAAAAGTTGTTATTATTTCAGAAGATACATCAATTCGTGTTAATTTGAAAAAAAAGTTAGCGGATAGAGATATTCAAATTGTTGGTTATGCAGATTTTAAAGACGAGTCAAGATTGAAAGTAGATGGATTATTTCCGGATGTAGTTATTGTTGGTGTTAAAGTACCAATTGACCCGGAAGTATTTTCATTCGTTGAGAGTATGAAGTTCCAGAGTAAAGGATGTGCAGCAGTTGTAGCTACAGATGACGTAACCGTTGATTTAGTAAACTATGCAGCAAGATTTGGAATAAGACAGGTATTACCTTTGGATATGAAGGATAATGAATTTTATTCAAGAGTAGTACAGGTTAATGAATACGAAAAAGTAATTCAGGCACAGCTAAATATTCAGAAAAGAGTAAGATCAAAAGTAATTGCATTTTTCGGATGTAAAGGTGGTACAGGAAAGTCCGTAATGGCAACAAACCTTGCAGTTGCATTATCTAAGAGAGGAAGTAATGTTATTCTTTTAGATATGGACTTAAGATTTGGAGATCAGAATATTCTTTTAGATTTGGAACCAAAAGATACAATTGTGGAATTGGCACAGGATCCGGAAGGAATATCAATTGAAAGAGTTAATGCATTTAGTATAATGCATTCTTCAGGTGTAGTATTGCTTGCAGCACCAAAAAGTCCTGAATATGCCGAATATATTAAACCGGAACATGTTACAAAGGTTATACGTAGTGTAAGACCATATTATGAATATGTAATAGTTGATTTAGGAACGAATTTTAGTGATGAAACAATAGCTGCATTACAGGAATGTGATGAGATTATGATTGTGAACAATCCTGACATTTTATCACTTAAAGCAGCAAAAGCAGCTGTAAGTATATTAGAGCAATTAGGAATTAAAGAAAAAGCAAGGCTGGTAATGAATAAGAATGTTAATAGTTTAATCCGAATGAAGGATTTCGAATCAATGTTGGAGATACCATTTTACGCTTCAATATCATCGGATAAGATGTTTAACAGTAGTGTAAATAAAGGAGAACCGTTTGTATTAAGAACAAGTAGAACGGTGGCAGCAAAAGAATTCTCAAGTTTTATACAAAGGGTTATTGCGGATAAAGGTGAGTAAATAGTCGGAGGTTAATCGTATATGGGATTACTTGACATAATAGAAAAGAATAAGGAAGAAAATGGGGAAGAAACAACTACTCAACAACAGAAAAAGGTTGAAGAGGTAAAGGAAATAAAGGTTGAAGACCCATATGACGCTGTAAAGAAAAAAATTCACGGAAGAATTATTTTGACATTAAACAGAGCGGGAAAGGCTACTGTTGATAGGGATGAAATGGAAAAACTTCTTACGGAAGAAGTTGATAAGGATGAGTACAATATTCCGAGAGTTGAAAGAAAACCGATAGTAAAGACTTTATTAGATGATATATTAGGATATGGTCCAATTCAGGATTTAATTGATAGCGATAATTGTAGTGAAATAATGGTTAATGGACCAGATCATGTATATATTGAACAAAAAGGGAAATTGGTTCTTACAGATATAAAATTTAGAGATGAAGAACATCTTATGAATATTATTGACAGAATCGTTACTCAGGTTGGACGACATGTAGACGAGACCAGCCCTATGGTTGATGCAAGACTTCCGGACGGTTCCCGTGTAAATGCTATTATTCCACCGATTTCACTTATTGGAGCAGTACTTACAATTCGTAAATTTAGCTCTACACCAGTAACAGCAGCACAGTTAGTTGAATGGGGATCATTAAACCCGGTAATGCTTTCATTTTTAGAAGCGTGTGTTAAAGGAAAATTAAATATAGTAGTATCTGGTGGTACCGGTTCAGGTAAAACAACATTGTTGAATGTATTATCATCGTATATTCCTGAAGACGAACGTATTGTAACAATCGAAGATGCAGCGGAAGTTCAGTTACATCAGGAACATGTTATTACACTTGAATGTAGACCGGCAAACCTTGAAGGAAAAGGAGCAATAACAATTAGAGCTCTTGTAAAGAATGCATTGAGAATGAGACCTGACCGTATTATTGTCGGGGAAGTTCGTTCTGAAGAAACATTGGACATGCTTCAGGCTATGAATACAGGTCATGACGGATCATTAACTACGACTCATGCAAACTCTCCGAGAGATGCTATGTCTCGTATTGAAACAATGGTTATGATGTCTGGTATGGAATTGCCGGTAAAGGCAATTAGAGATCAGGCTTCCTCAGCTATAGATTTAATAATACAGCAGAGCAGACTTAGAGATGGATCCAGAAAAGTAACATCTATTACTGAGGTTGTTGGTATGGAAGGTGATGTTGTAAGTTTGCAGGATATATTTGTATTTGAGACAGACGGAACAACAGATTCCAGAGGAAAGTTCAAAGGACAATTTAGAGCAACAGGTGTAGTTCCAAAATGTATTGAAAAGATTAGAGGAAATGGGGTTGTTGTAAAAAATGAATGGTTTGCTAATTAGTATGATTTTCTTAGTTGTGGTCATGATGGGAGTTACATTTGTGCTTGTTACAACTATAGTTGGTAAAATAACTGAAAACAGCAGAAATGTAAAACGAAGAGAAGATTACATCGTAGGAAAGAAAAAGGAAGAAAAAAAAGTTGCAAAAGTTGAGAAACAAAAAAATAACAAAAAGCAGTCTGTAAATAATAATGGAAGTGCATTTGCCAAAATTAATAAAATTTTAGCTGAAGAATTGGAAAAAAGTGATATTTCGAAAAAAACCGAAGATTTTATTATAATATGGATAGTAGTAACATTTGTTCCGGGATTATTGTTTATACTTATTTTTAAAAATCAGTTAATAGCACCGATGCTTATGATAATAGGAGCTATAGCACCAATCCTATATATGAAAAATAAACAAAAAAAGAGACGAGATATGTTTGAATCTCAATTGAGTGATGCTTTAATGATTGCAAGTAACTGCTTAAAATCCGGATTAACATTCAATCAGGCGATGGACACAATTTCAAATGAATGTGATGATCCTATAAAGTCAGAGTTTAAGAGAACTGTTAACGAAATAACTTTTGGTAGTTCGCAGGATGAAGCATTAGAGGCGATGGCTGAAAGAGTAAAGAGTGAAGATTTTAATCTCGTTGTTTCTGCGGTTAGTGTCCAGAGACAAACAGGTGGTAATTTGTCAGAGATACTTGATACGATAGCTGGAACAATTCGTGAACGATATAAGATTAAAGGCGAAATAAAAACAATGACAGGGCAAGGAAGAGTATCAGGAATGATAATTGGTATATTGCCTATTGCATTACTGCTAATAATGAGTTTAATAAATAAAGAATTGATAATGACTTTGTTTACTACAACGATAGGAAAAACTTTGATAATTATATCTGTTTGTTTAGAAACTGTAGGTGCAATTGTTATTAATAAAATTGTAACGATTAAGTTCTAAAGGAGAATAAGCATATGGAATTTATGGTATTAGCAATTAGTGAGTTAGTATTCTTTGTTGTTTCATCTATTGGATATAATAAAGGAAAAGAAGATGATGCAAAAGAAAGAAAAATAGAGTACATAAGTGGTAAAAAGAAAGTACAGAATGAAAAAGAAGGAGAGAAGTCTTCAAAAAGATTTCTCTCATCTCAAATACAGGCACTTAACAATATGGCAAATAGAAGTGCAGCAAATGTTAAGAAAAATGCTAAGTACAAACTTGTTGAAAAACAATTAAGATTAGCAGGACTTTCTATAAGCCCTGAAAATTTTTTGTTTTACAAAAAAGCGATTATGGTTTTAATAATAGTTGTGAGTGCATTTATAGCTATAATTACAAAGACGATATTTCTTATATTAATTGGATTATTAATAGCTTTGTTAATTCCAAATTTATATTTGAATAGTAAAGTGAAAAGTCACCAACAGGGGATAAGAGATCAGTTGCCAGATGCTATGGATCTTTTAGGAGTTTGTATTGAATCAGGATTAAGCTTTGATGCATCTTTATTGAAGGTGTCAGAAAGAATGGAAGGCCCATTTATTGAGGAATTGTTGAAATTATACAGGCAGATTCAGATGGGTGTTCCTAGAGGAGACGCATTAAAAAATATGGCAAATTCATCAGAAATACCAGAATTAAAGACATTTATCGCTGCTTTGGCACAGGCAACCCAGTTAGGTATTCCAATGAATAATATTATGAAGGTACAATCTGAAACATTAAGAGAAACAAGAATGCAGATGGCAAGAGAAAAAGGGCAGAAAGCACCAGTTAAGATGCTTTTACCTATGGTAGGTCTTATTTTCCCAGTACTATTTATTGTAATTTTAGGACCTGTTGTAATTAATATTATGAGTATGGGAGTTTTTTAAAGAAAAAGTAAAAATAATTTGAATTAATAATGCAAATTTATAAAAAAAGTGATAGAATCGAGGTATGGATATGGTTATAACGTGTGATAGTCAGATTATATGCACGAAAGCTGAATATGCAAATACATTTTTTAAGAGATTTAAAGGACTTATGGGTCGTAAATCTTTAGCGGAAGGAGCAGGACTTTTAATAGAACCGTGTAATCAGATACATACATTCGGTATGAAGTTTGCTATAGACACATTGACATTGGATAAAGATAATGTGATTTTGTATATAGACCATGAAATTCAACCGGGAAAAATAAGAAAAATGGTTTCGAAGGGCAGAAGGGTGTTAGAATTGCCAAGCGGAACTGCAAATAAATATATGTTACAGGTTGGACAAGTTATTTCAGTGGAGTAGGAAACATTGAAATTGGACTCCAGCATTTATACATTTCAATTGAAATGTAAAAAATCTAGGAAAAGGAGTTGAGAAGTATGGCTAAGTTGTCAAGAATAGCTAGACCACAGACCAGGTTTATGCAGAGCAACGAAATTGGGGAGGTTGCAGCAGAAGAGAATGCTTATGGATTTAATCATGCGGTAAGAGGATATGATCCTGAAGAAGTAGATGATTATATTAATAACCTTTTCGGCAACTACAAAAACACACAGAATGTTTTAAATAAACAGAAAGAAGAGTTTGAAACAGAACGAGAAATGCTTCAATGTGAAATCAATGATTTACATGGGAAAAATGGTGCTCTTCAAGAAGAGAATGATGAACTTAAAGCAACAATAGAGGAACTTAGAGAAGAAATATTAGCATTAGCAGAAGGAGCAGGAGATTCACAGCAGAGTGTAGCACCTGCCGCTCCAGTAGAAAAACCGGAACCTGAAATTGTATACGTTGAAGTGCCGGTAGAAAAACCATCTACAGACGATGGAAGTGCTGAGTATGAAGTTCTTTATGCCGAGAATAATGAATTAATTGGAAAGAACAGGACTTTAAGTATTGAGAATGCTAAATTGCAAAAGAGTGTAGCTACAAGTGCTATGGAAGCTAAAGAAGCAACGGACAAATTAGGTGAAATTCAAAGTAGATTAGACGAAAGCGAAAATAAATTAGCAGATAATCAGAATAAACTTGAAGAATGTCAGGCTCAATTAGAAGACAGTCAGGTTCAGTTATTGGAAACTCAGGAAAAGGTTGAAGAAGGTCAGACAAGAATTCAGAGCATGGAAGAAGAAATGACTAAGATGCGTAAGAAGATGGAAATTGTTGATAGTAAAGAATTAATTGATTCACTTATTTCATCTATGGGAAGTCTTGAATCTGTACTTAAACAAAGACAGGAATAATTAGTGGGGGTATGAATTTTTGTATAGAAAAGATCGACAAAAATTTTGTCGGTCTTTTTTTATGTAGATTAAAAATAGTGTATAAGAGGGAGGTACAGTGCATATTAAGCACATTGTGTTTAGAAAATCTAAATGCAAAAAAATAAAATGAATAAATTTAGAAAAATAATAAGTATATATATAACAATCACATTAATAATAACTAGCATACAAGTGTTTGCTACTAAAGCAGATACAGTTGACGAAATATTTGTGACGGGTGGAGTCAAGTATAAGATTACTTCAATTGAGAAAAAAGAGGTAGTGGTTGTAGGTGGACAAGATTCAAATACAAAACAGTTGTACATACCAGGGAAAATAAAAAATGGCGGAATTGAATATAATGTAAGGCAGATAGCAGATAATGCATTTAAGAACTGTAATGAGTTGGAAGAGGTAAGTCTGCCGGACACAATAGAAACAATAGGAGCAAATGCGTTTCAGAATGATAAAAAACTAACAGGATTAAAACTACCGAAGAATATTAAAACTATGGGGTATGGAGCATTTGGAGAATGTACAGGATTGACGGAAATAGAGATACCAAAAACATTGGAGAAAGTATGGTGTGCATACTATGATTCAAAAAGCGATGGAGCGTTCAGAGGCTGCAGCAATCTTAAAGATGTAAGGTTCGAGGAAGGAACAAAGACAGTAACAGAGTATGTATTTAAAAACTGTACGGGACTTGAAAAGATTACAATACCAGAGGGAATAGAAACAATAGGAAACGGAGCATTTTCTGATTGCGGTAACTTAACAGAGATAATAATACCGGAAAGCGTAATGAAAATAGGAGAGTGGGCATTTTCAGGGTGCAAAAATTTAAAGTCTGTAAATATTATGTCAGAAGTTAATGAACTAAAAAGAGGAGTTTTTGCTGATTGTACAGAATTATCGAAATTGAATATTGGTGATTCTATTGAAAAAATTAATGGTGAAGCTTTTAAAAATGTAAATGATGTAGTTGCATATGTTAATAAATATTCAAAATCTATGTTTACTTTTATAGATAAGAATATAAATGTTCAATTTAAGAATACAATAGATCAAAGTAATAATGATAGTATATTAAGAAAAGAAAAAACTACATATTTTGTAAACAGTGTGACTTCTGATGGACAAGTAGCATTAAATATAGATTTTTACTTAAAAAATAATGCATTAGAAAATAGTGAAGAAAGACAGCTTAAAGTAAAATTACCATTAAAATATTCAATAAAAGGAATAAAATACAATAATAAGATACTAGATACTAGTGAATTTACAATTTCAACAGATAATGTAGTGACGTTGCCAATAGAAGAGGAAAATGGAAGATATACTATATATACAAATTTAGGTAAAAGCTGTTTAATATCAAGCTATGCAAAATTAGAATACAAAAAGCAAAATAAGTTATATAACGAAAATATAGGGGCTATAAGTGAAAAATGTTTTAATATTTCTTTTGATACAAGTGATGAAATTAATTTCTCAGAAGGTGAAAGTAAAGTAAAAACTTTAATCAGAGGAGAAGGGCCTAAAAATGAAAATGTAGATGTATATGTGGATGGTAAGTTGGATAAGTCAATAAATATATCTAAAACAGGTCGATTTGAAACAAATGTTGAGTTGCTTAACCCAGAAGCTTATAAGGAATATGATATAGAAATAAAATCAACAAGTGCTGATGGTAAACAAAAGGTTGTTTCGAAAAAAGTGACAACTTTATTAGATTGTCCTAAATTAATAGAGGCATCTTTATATATTGAAGCACATGAATATAAAAATGGTTACAATGAATTTAATATACTTAATGCAGACAAAATAAAATATATTACATTTCAACCTGGGAAAAATTACAATTTTAAAATTAAGTATAAAAACAGAGAAAAAATAAGTCATGTATATGTTATAAGCAATAGGGATGGAGAAGAAAAAAAATTAGAAGCTAAATGGAACGAAAAAGAAAAAGCATATATTACAGAAGGATTTTTTGGTGATGATGCAAGGTATGTACCAGGTAATTTATCGATAATTTATACAAATAAATTAGAGGAAAAAACAAAAGTAAATAATGATGGTAGTATTGAATTATCCAAATTTGATCAATCAAATATACCGGAACAATGGAGAAATGCAGAAACAAATCAAATAAAAGATTCTGATAGTGATTATGAGACAAATATTACATTAGGTAGTGGTGATGTAATTAATTATAAATTTGATAAATTATCATTTGATGATTATGCAGAAGAGTTACAAGGTGAATTAAATAAATTTCAAAGCAATAGCTTGATATCGATGTATAGTAATGATGAAAATGAAATAAATACTCATTTAACTGATAAAGATATTAAAGCAATAGGAGATATAATTAAGACTATAAATATGCATTCAGGGGATTTTGCTAAATATACAAATGATGTATATGATGCTTTAACTAAATATGGATTTGAAAAATATGTAACGGGAGAAAGAGATTTTGTCAAGGATTTACTTATGATGAAAACAGAAGTCACTCCAGAAAGTATTATTACATATATGATAGATCCTTCTAGTAATGATAATTGCATTTATAAATATGTAGTGAAACAAGCAAACAAAAATGCAACAAGTTCAGTTTGTAAGGCAATAGGAATAGATAAAACATTAGTGGGATATGCAGCAAATGATATGTTTGCAACAGCTACTTTTGGAGTTGATTGTTTTGATTTAATGACAACCAAAATGGATATATATATGAATCCAAATTTAACATTAGCCCAAAAACAGGCAAAAAGTGCCCAACTACAAAAAATGGCAGCTATAAGTTTTGAAAAATTAATGTTTACATATTTATCAAATGCAATTGGAATTACTGCGTATATGTGTGCTGGAACCGGAGTTGGTGTAGGTTTATCATTAGCATTGTTAGCATTAAATTATTATGTACTTCCGTCTATAGAATCAGGAGATTTTGATGACTATTTGCAAGGGAAAATCAGTTTGAGTGATTTATTCCTGAAATGGATTATTGATCCAAGTGGATATGTGTATGAGGGAGTTACAAATAATAGAATTTCAGGGGTAAAGACCACTATTTATTATAAAAATAATTTGAAGGATGAGAAACCAATATTATGGAATGCAGACGAATATGATCAGTATAATCCAATAGTTACAGATGATTCAGGGTCATATGCATGGGATGTCCCGGAGGGATATTGGCAGGTTAAGGCAGAGAAAGCAGGATATGAAACTACATATTCGGAATGGTTGCAGGTACCACCAATACAAACAAATGTATTACTTAAAATGAAAAATTTAAATAAACCAAGTGTTATAAATTTTAAGGCATATGAAACCTTTGCTATAATAGAATTTGATCAATATATGAACCCTGAAACTGTAAAAAATATGACAATTACAGATAAGGAAGGAAAAGTAATAGAATCTAATTTATCATATGATACAGAAGAAAAGGATTCGATTGGAAATGTATATGCAAAAGAGTATAGAGTGGATTATTCGAGTACAAAAATACAAAAAGGAGATGAAATTAATCTATATGCCTCTGATGAAATTTTAAATAGCGATGGCATTGCTATAAATGAAAGGCATTTAAGAGATAATGCAAAAAGTGACATAATGTTAGAATGTATAGATTATTTATATCTTGGATTAAATACGGAACATGTTATAAAACTAAATACAAATGGTTCAACAAGAGATAATATAAAGATTTATGCTGAAAACAATAATATTGTTGCTATTGGAGAGTTATTAGAAGCAAATGATAAAAATAATTATGAAATACAAGTATTTGGTAAGATAAATGGAGATACAAATTTACATATTGAAATAGAAGGAACAAATATTGAAAAGATAGTACCTATATATGTTGGAAGTTCAACAGAAGAGGGAAAATTAAAAAAAGAAACAATTGTTGTTCCAATTAAAAATGACAGTAAATATATCATTAATGATAATAGTAATGATAGTAATCAGGTAACTAGTGAAGAAACAAATGTTAATAAAAGAAAAGATGATAGAAATAAAGCAGAAAATCAAGTGATTAATAGTGAACACAATAATGAACAAGTTTCTATAGAAACAGAAAAAAAGTTATGTGATATACAGAATACAAGTATAGTAAAAATATCTAGAAGAAAGAAATCATTGATAATATATTGGAAGAAAGCGAAAAATGTATCAGGATATCAAATACAGTATGGTTTAACTAAAAAATGTAAAGGCAAGAGAGTAAATGTTAAAGTAGGTAAGAAATGTTCAAAGAAAATAAATAAGTTGCGACCAAATATAAGATACTATTTTAGAATAAGAACATATGTAGTTAAAAATAATATTACATATTATTCAAAATGGTCTAAAGTTAAAAAGAAAAAAACAAAATAAAATATAAACAGGGTTGTCATTATGACAACCCTGTTTATATTTTTCTAATATTTAGATTCTAAATATTAATCGTCCGATTTTAAATTAGTCTAAAACGATTGAGTCTGTTGGGCAAGCTGCTGTGCAAGCACCACATTCGATGCACTGATCAGCGTTGATTACGCAAGCACTACCGTCGTTTGAGATTGCTCCAACTGGACAAGCTCCTTCACAAGCACCACATCCGATGCAACCATCTGTAATTTTGTAAGCCATTATGTATGCCTCCTTTATAGTTTTATACAGTAATAATAATACAAATAATTACATATTGCAACATCTAAGTGATGAGAAAAATAAACATTTTAGGTAAAAAATGGACCTATAAAATATATGAAAAAATGTGCATATATTAAAAATAATATTCATATCCGGATAGAAGTAAAAGAATACTCATTTATTGTTATAAATCTGGGAATTACTGCTTGTATTTAATTTATTTGCAATTATAAAAACCTACCTTATAACCGTTAGTACGCGTCCGAATACATACCATTCAGATGGGTCAGTAGCAACAATATCTTTTCCAAAACCATTTACAGGTTTAAGCACGGAAGGAGTGCCATACTCATATTTTCTGATATAAACATGACGTCCTTTAAGAAAAATACCGGTTTCTCCGTAGGCAGGAGAACGGTCATTTGCAATAATCAAAACATCGTCTTTAAGGTATGCCGGATGAAGTGATTTATTAGTGACTTTTATTCCGCACATCATAGATGAACCGAATTCCTCCTCATAAGATGAAACATCTATGTAATCGGCATAAAAACTGTCAAATAACATTTCGTCTCCCATGCAACCGGTTGGAACAATGACAGGAATATAGGTTTTGCCCTGAAGTTGATTTAAGTTGTACAATTTTGTTTCAAAATTTGCTATTTCAGAAATTAGATTACATGCTCTTTCAGGGAGCTTTGTGTAATCTATATTTAGATGTCTGTCAAGTCCTAATAGATAATCTATTGAGACACCTAATGCTTGAGATAATTTTATTAAGTTATATGTTGTAGGACATCCGGTATGACCGCTCATCAGTTTTTTTAGAGTGTCATATGAAATGTTGGAAACATCAGATAATTTCTTTAAAGTCCAATTTCTTTCATTGAGAATCTGATTAATTGTCTCTACAACAGTGTTAGTATATTGTAATAAGTCAAATTGTTTAAGATTCATTTTGGTTCCTTCGATGGCACTTTTTAAAATTTTAGAAAATTAAAATAGTGCAATTTAAGTTCTTTTAAATAACTTTGGTTACAGTTATATTTTATTATAAGAATTAAATAAATTCAAGTTAGCTGTAGGTGACAAGCTTGGGGTGTGGCTTATCATATAGCAGAATAAGGCGAAAATACGACTTATTCATTAATAAAATATTATGAGAGCAAGGGGTGTTTTAATGAGTAAAACCAAGATTGTAGTAATTGACAATGACAAGAAGGCAGTATGGGAGCTTAGTAAAAGCTTAGAGTGTGAAGAAAACATTGAGGTAGTATCAGTTGAAGAAAATGGAATAGACGGATTGGAAGCAATTAATAAATATAATCCGGATATAGTCATAATGGAACTACTGCTAACAGGAATAGATGGATTTAGTATTATTGATTATATAAAAGAATGCAAATATGATATAAAAATAATTCTTACATCTGTAATTAATCAACAAAATATAGTTAGGGAGGCCTTTGATAAGGGAATAGATTATTTTGTTGTTAAGCCATATGATGTAAACACAATAGTGAACAGAGTTAAGCGTATAATCGGAGAAAATAAAAATAGTGAAACATTTAGTGCAATTTATAGTGTAGATTCTATAATTGCAAATTCACTGATTCAGTTAGGTATTCCAGCAAGTTTAAAAGGATACAGATATGTAGCGACAGGAATAAAAAGAGCAACAGAAGATCAGGGAGTGCTAGAGGGAGTTACAAAAATATTATATCCTGACATTGCAAAGGAATATGATTCAACACCGCAAAGAGTTGAAAAGGCAATTAGACATGCAATTGAAGTTGCTTGGAATAAAAATAGTGACAGTGATTTAAAAAACAAATTTTGCGTTAATTTAGATAAAGGAAGAAAAAGACCAACAAATTCAGAATTTATTGCAACAATGTCACAATACATAATTAATTCATATAGGTAGTTAAGCAAAACTCTATATGGGGAATGCTTTAAGCTATATTGGGGTAAAAGACAAAAAAGAACTGCTATTATTAAAAAGAAATGCGATGTATGTGTAGCATATTTGATAAATTATTTTGTAAATTTACACCGAAGTAATTTATCAATTCTTTAAAATAATAGTGGTTCTTTTTTTATATAATTATTAGGTAATTATGTCTGTTTTTATAATTAAAATTATTTTTTTGCGAGTGATAATGAGAAAATAAATTCTGTTCCCACTCCTTCGGTGCTTATAACATCAATAGTTTCATTGTGCGCTGAAATAATTTCTTTTACAATGGAAAGCCCAATCCCGGAACCGGTTTTATCCATACCTCTTGAAGAGTCTGTCTTATAAAAACGCTGCCAGATTTTATTAATATTATCATGGGAAATACCAATTCCATTGTCTTTGACAACGCAGAATAATTTGCTACGATTGTTGTATAGTCTGATAATAATTTCAGAATCATTAAAACTAAATTTAATGGCGTTATCAATGAGATTATATATAACCTGTTCAATCTTACCTTTATCGGCATTAACAGTAGTTTTCTTTGCTTCATTAACAATAGTTAATTTAATATTTTTCTTTGAGCTCATTCCTTCTAGAGTTTCTATAGAACTATGAATGAGTTCAAGAACATCGAAGTCTTCTAAAATAAGTTCAGGACCTTTGTTACTCCAAACATTTAAATCTCTTAGACCATTGGTTAAATGCTCCAGTCGGTTTGCTTCAGACAAAACAATCCCAAGATATTTATTTTGCATTTCAGGAGGAATGGTTCCATCCATAATAGCTTCAATGTAACCTTTTATTGAAGTAAGTGGAGAACGAAAATCATGAGAAATATTTGATATAAATTTCTGTTGATATTCATTGCTGTCTCTTAACTGACTTGCCATATAATTTAGAGAAGTGGCAACATCTCCTATTTCATCGTCTGAATAAATTTTTATAGGTTCAAAATCAAAATTACCTTGAGCATATTGCATTGCAGCAGTTCTAATATCCTTTAATGGTGCATAAATAAACCATACAAAATTAAAGAAAATAATTAACGACAATAATAAAATTATAAAATATGTTAAATAAAAAATCTTTGTTATGGTGTAACTTGAAGATTTTATTGATGCTGTGGAAACATGTACAAGCATATAACCGTAAGGGCTTGATGAACCGGATTTAATCGGGTGGACAACATGAAGCATGTCGGTTTTAAAAATGTTGTACATATTGCTAATCTGATAATGACCTCCGTTCTGGTAATCTGAAGGGTCAAAGTTTGAAATAATAATTGACTTTGAAGAGTCAGAATTTAAATCAGAGCCATCACTTGAATACTTTAAGTTAAAATCAGAGCCTAAAATCCAAACTTCTGCATTTAAAACTTTATTAAAATCTTCTACATATGGTTCAAAATCAGTAATATCTGAAATTGAATATTTGCAATCGTCTGCAATATTTTTGGAGGCAACAGTAGCGTAGTTGTATAATTGAGACGCTGTAGTTTCAACCAAATGATTGTAGGTTATATTTGTTGACCAATAGGTAATAATAAGCATACCTAAAATCGCAAATGAAATATAACCAATAAAAAATTTCTCAAGAATAGAATCTTTCATAGTAATCTCCAATTTGTAAATAGCAACATAATCTTTATTTGTTATAATGGCGGGTCACAATGTCCTTTACCCACTTATGAGCAAGCTCATGTGGGCTTAGACCTTTTGACCCTAGCATCTTGATAAATTATGCTTTGCTGTGTACTTCAAATTTGTAGCCGATACCCCATACAGTGGAAAGAGCCCATGTGTCGCTGTCGTGAATTTTTTCACGAATTCTTTTAATGTGTACATCGACAGTTCTGGTGTCTCCGGCATATTCATATCCCCAGATATTGTCTAATAACTGTTCTCTTGTAAATACCTGATTTGGAGAGGAAGCAAGGAAATATAAAAGTTCAATTTCCTTAGGTGCCATTTCAAGAGTTTCACCTTTATAAACTACTTCATAATTAGAAAGGTTAACTGTAAGGTCTGGGAATTTAACGACTTCAGCTCCACCGGTAGTAGTAGAAGTTGTCTGGTTTGCGCGACGTAAAAGAGCTTTGACTCTTGCGACGAGTTCCTTAGAATCGAATGGTTTAATCATATAGTCATCTGCTCCAAGTTCCAATCCAAGAACCTTATCAAAAACTTCTGTTTTGGCAGAAAGCATAATAATTGGTACATTTGACTCCATTCTTATTTCACGGCATACTTGATAACCGTCTTTTCCGGGAAGCATAATGTCTAACAAAACAACATCAGGCATATATTCCTTAAATGCTGTGATTGCAGACTGTCCGTCATGCTCAATACGGGTATCAAAACACTCTTTTGTCAAATAAAGAGAGATTAATTCTGCAATATGTTCATCATCATCTACTATTAAAATTTTCTGTTTACTAACCATAATATCCTCCAATTATACATATACAAGTGTTTTTTTAAAGTTATATGCATGATAAATGTAACATTTATAAATGAACAAACATTGTATATACTTTTATTTAAATGTAACAACAGTAGCTCCTGCACCACCTTCGCCATGTTCACCGTTTCGATAAGATTTTACATAACTCAAATTTTTTAAATGATTCTGAATGGCACTTCTAAGAGCACCGGTTCCCTTTCCGTGAATTATGTAAACCTGAGGTAAATGTGCTATATAAGCGTCATCTAAATATTTGTCTAATTCAAATATAGCTTCATCTACAGTTTTGCCAATCAAATTTAATTCCATTTTTACGTTTTTAGCCTTGTCCATTTTTATCTTACCTGTGCTGCTTCGGACAAGACCAGGTGCTTTTACATCAGGCTCATCTAGAATCTCTAAATCAGAAATGTTAACCTTGGAATTTAAAATACCCATTTGTACATTAACGTCTCCATTGGCATTTGGTAAAGTAGAAATCGTTCCTTTTAAATTAAGACTAAGAACCTTAACTCCGGTTCCGATTTTAAATTCAGAAGGCTTGTGCTTTTTCTTTGCAGCGGAAGCTTTCATGGAAAGACCGCTTTGGTTTTCCTTTAATTTGCTGCCGAGTTTGCTTCTGGATTTTTCCATAGCCTTTGTATTATGAGATTTAGAGCCCTGATTAATTGTTCTTATTGACTCGTCAGCTAATTCTTTTGCATCCTTTAAAATATCAACAGCTTCTTCACGGGCTTTAGTAATAATTTTTTCACGTTGTTCATCTAAACGTTTATTTTTTAATTCATAATCGCGCTTTAATGATTTAATTTGTGATTTATAGGCTGCAATTTCCTCACGGTCTTTTTCAATTGTAAGTTTGCTCTCTTCTAATTTTGCAATGACATCTTCAAATTTTTCATTTTCTGAATCAATACGTTTCTTTGCATCATCAATAATGTAATTAGGAAGTCCGAGCTTTGAAGAAATGGCAAAAGCATTACTTTTTCCGGGAATTCCAATTAACAGTTTATATGTTGGACGAAGAGTCTCAACATTAAATTCGCAGCAGGCATTTTCTACACCGTCAGTAGAAAGGGCAAATAACTTCAATTCACTATAATGTGTTGTTGCCATTGTGCGTGTTCCGATATTTTTTAAGAATGACAAAATGGAAATTCCAAGAGCAGCACCTTCTACAGGGTCAGTTCCCGCGCCTAATTCATCAAACAAAACGAGAGAATTTTCGTCAGCTTCGTTTAAAATATTTACAGTATTTACCATGTGTGCAGAGAAAGTACTAAGACTTTGTTCAATACTTTGTTCATCACCGATGTCGGCAAATACCTCATTAAATACAGCTAACATACTTCCTTCAAATGCAGGAATGTGAAGACCGGACTGTCCCATTAATGTAAGTAAACCTACAGTTTTTAAAGAAACTGTCTTACCACCGGTATTTGGTCCGGTTACTATTAATAAAGTAAAATCTTTTCCTAAATGTATATCAATAGGAACTACTTTATGTGGGTCAAGCAATGGATGACGTCCCTGTTTAATATTAATTTGCTTATTATTACTAAATATAGGTTCACTTGCTTTCATATTCTTAGCAAGTATAGCCCTTGCAAATATAAAATCGAGTTCAGCAAGAATATCCATATCTGTTTTTAATTCGTATAAATGCTCAGCACATAAAATACTTAAATTTGCTAAAATGACCTGAATTTCATCAGCTTCTTTTGATGCAAGTTCACGAAGTGTATTATTCAAATTGACAACCGCCATAGGCTCAATAAAAAGAGTAGAGCCTGTTGAAGACTGGTCATGTATCATGCCGGGAACTGCACTGCGGTATTCCTGCTTGACCGGTACACAGTAGCGACCGTCACGCATTGTAATTAATGCATCCTGCAAATAAGTACGCCCTGACTGAGAATTAATTATTGAATTCAATTGAGAATGAATTCTATCATTAGTAATCTTTATCTGTCGACGGATATTTTTCAAATTAGCTGAAGCGTCATCGGCTATCTCATCTTCTGAAAGAATACAACCTGTAATTTCAGAATTTAAGTTTGACAAAGGTTCAATGCTGTCAAATAATTGGTCAAGACTGTTGGGTTCACCATCTGCATCTTCTTTACGTGCAAATGTTTTTACGCGCAAGGCAATTTTTAACAAAGAACTGATTTTTAAAAGCTCTCCGGCACCGAGTGCACTGCCAATTTCAAGTCTTTTAAGACTTGCACTTATATCATGTAATCCGGAAAATGATACGCTTCCCTTTTGCCACACGAGTGATAGAGCGTCAGCAGTTTCCTTTTGTAAATTTTTTATTTTATTTAAATCTGATATCGGCTCAAGCTTGCGACATTTTTCTTTTCCAAGCTCAGAGCACGCACAATCTGAAAGTCTGTCTATAATTTTGTTATATTCAAGAGTTTTTAAGACCTTTTTGTTCATGATAATACTCCAATTCTTGTATTTAAATTCATAATCAATTATAATAAAGAACAGTTGCAAGGTAAAGGGAAAAATGCCTTAGTAAAATTAGTGTAGTGGCCATTTGGCTTAGAAAGAGGAAGAAATGAAATATATTGAAGCATTGAGAGAAGGCGAAAGGATTCAGGAAATCTATTTATGTAAACAAAAGAATGTTGCAATGACAAAGACAGGTAAAGAATATGAAAATGTAATCCTTCAGGATAAGACAGGTTCTTTGGATGCCAAAATATGGGATCCAAGATCAATGGGAATAGATGATTTTGATGCATTAGATTACGTCGAAGTAAGTGGTGACGTAACTGTATTTAATGGTCAGACACAGTTATCAATTAAAAGAGCAAGAAAGGCAAAAGAGGGAGAATATGATCCTTCTGACTATTTGCCTGTTTCAGATAAGAATCTTGATGATATGTTTAATGAATTATTAGGATTTATTTCAAATGTTGAGAATATATACTATAAGCAGTTGCTTAGCAAATTATTTATAGAAAATCAGGAATTTGCTAAAGCATTTAAAAATCATTCAGCAGCAAAAAGTGTTCATCATGGATTTATTGGTGGCTTACTTGAGCATACAGTTTCAGTAACAAGATTGTGTGAATTTTACACAAAGCAATATCCAATGTTAAACAAGGATTTGCTTATAACTGCAGCAATTTGTCATGATATTGGAAAAGTATATGAATTATCTTCATTCCCATTAAATGATTACACAGATGTAGGACAACTTTTAGGTCACATAGTTATGGGATCAGAAATGGTAGGAGATATTGCCAGAACAATTAGTGGATTTCCAAAGACTCAGTTAGTGGAATTAAAGCACTGTATTTTGGCTCATCACGGAGAACTTGAATATGGTTCACCAAAGAAACCGGCATTAGTTGAAGCTATGGCTCTTAATTTCGCAGATAATACAGATGCTAAGATGGAAACAATGGCAGAATTGTTTAAGGCTAATGCAAATAAGTCTTCAGATGAATGGTTAGGTTATAACCGCTTACTGGAAACAAATATCAGAAAGACAAGCGAGTAAAGGAATATTCATGGTTAGAAAGAACGATATTATAGATTTAACAATTGAAGATTTAGGAGTAAACGGAGAGGGTATAGGCAAAGTTGATGGCTATACTCTCTTTGTCAAAGATGGGGTAATTGGTGATGAAGTCACTGTCAAAGTAATGAAGGCAAATAAAAATTTTGGATTTGCAAGACTTATGGAGATTAAGAAACCATCAAAAGATAGGGTGACTCCACGTTGTAGTGTGGCAAGACAGTGTGGTGGATGTCAGATTCAGTGCTTAAGTTATGAAGAACAGCTTAAGTTCAAGCAGAATAAAGTGTATAACAATCTTGTACGAATTGGTGGACAGGATGACTTTGTAATGAAAGATATAATAGGGATGGAGGAACCATTTAATTATAGAAACAAAGCACAGTTTCCTGTGGGCATAGATAAAGAAGGAAATATTGTTTCAGGATTTTATGCCGGAAGGACACATTCAATTATTGGAATCGACAGTTGTGATTTAGGACTTAAATTAGATGGCAGAGACATTAATAAAGAAGTTATGGATATTGTGAAAAAATTCATGACTAAATATCAGATTGAACCATACAACGAGGTTACGCATAAAGGATTAGTGCGTCATGTCCTTATAAGAATAGGTGCAAAAACAAAACAGATAATGGTATGCATCATTATAAATGGTAGAAAGTTACCAAATAAAGATGAATTGGTAGAAAAGTTATGTAAACTAGAAGGTATGCACAGTGTGTCCTTAAATGTTAATACAAATAAGAGCAATGTAATTTTAGGCAGCAAAATTATAAACTTGTATGGACCGGGATATATCGAAGATTATATTGGAGATGTTAAATTTAGAATTTCACCATTGTCATTTTTCCAGGTAAATCCGGTTCAGACAGAAAAATTATATAATAAGGCATTGGAATATGCTGATTTGTCGGGAAATGAAATTGTATGGGATTTATATTGTGGAATCGGAAGCATTTCCTTATTTCTCGCAAAGAAGGCAAAGAAAGTGCTAGGTGTAGAAATTGTACCTGAAGCAATTGAAGATGCAAGATTAAATGCAAAAATAAATAAAATAGATAATTCGGAATTTTTCGTAGGAGCAGCGGAAGATGTTGTTACAGAGTATTTTTCTAAACACGAAAATGAAGCTGAGTGTAAACCGGATGTTATAGTTGTTGACCCTCCGCGAAAAGGTTGTGATGAAAAATTATTGTCTACGATTGTAAAAATGAATCCAAAGCGTGTTGTGTATGTAAGTTGTGACAGTGCAACACTTGCAAGGGATGTAAAATGGCTTAGCGAGAATGGATATAAATTAAAGGAAGCAACGCCATGCGATATGTTTGGTCAAACCGTTCATGTGGAAACGGTCTGCTTGCTCAGCCGAAAAGAACCTAACTAAGGGGCAGGTAATGCTAGATAAAGATTTGGCAGAAATATATGGCTATAAAGGCCAAAAGTTAGAGGCTGACATTTTGATATGTACCCCTTTTACTGGACATCCAATGAAAGGGATATATATCATTTTGTACAGTTTCTAAATAAAAACAGAATCTAAAATACATAGGTGTTCATTGAGAAAGATTTAGTGCTACAATAAAAGAAAAACTGAAAGGCTGAAAAATGAAAATAAAACTATTACATACTTTAAAAAATTATGATAGAAAAAATCTTATAAAAGATATAATTGCCGGAATTATAATAATGGCCGTGTCTATTCCTATATCAATGGGATATGCTCAGATTGCGGGATTGCCGGCAGTTTATGGAATATATGGTTCAGTATTTCCGATACTTGCATTTGCACTTTTTTCCACATCATCACAATTTATATTTGGAGTCGATGCGGCTCCAGCGGCTCTTGTTGGCTCTGCTTTATTAAGCCTTAATATAGAGTTAGGTTCAGACGAGGCAATTGCAGCAGTTCCGGTAATGACATTTTTTGTGGCCGTATGGTTGCTTGCATTCTATTTTATGAAGACAGGAAAACTTGTAAATTATATTTCAGCGCCTGTAATGGGTGGATTTATAACAGGAATATGTACAACGATTATATTAATGCAGATTCCTAAAATAATGGGTGGAACATCAGGAACAGGAGAATTTTTTGAACTGGCAGAGCACACATTTGAAACAGGAAAACACATAAATATTCCATCTGTAATAATGGGGGTGATAGCTCTTGTTATATTATTAGTTTCAAAAAAATTAATACCAAAGTTTCCAATGGCAGTAGTGCTTATGTTTGCGGGAACAATAATAACATTAAATATGCCAATAAGAGATTGGGGAATAAATACTTTAAGTGCCGTGGAACCGGGGCTCCCAAAGTGGAGCATTCCGGATTTTTCTATTATTTCGATTCAGCAGACAATAACAATAAGTTTATCTGTAGCAGTAGTAATAATGGCAGAAACCTTATTGGCAGAAAATAGTTTCGCACAAAAAAATAATTATCGTATAAATGATAATCAGGAAATCCTGGCTTTTTCAGTTGGAAATTTTATGGCGGCATTTACAGGATGCTGTCCAATTAATGGTTCCGTCTCACGTACTGCAATGGGAGAACAATATCAGGCAAAAACTCAACTTACAGGAATTGTTGCAGGACTTTCAATGATAGTGTTGCTTATTTGTGGAACAGGGTTTATAGGTTATTTGCCAATACCAATTTTAACAGCAATTGTTATTTCAGCACTTTTGGGAGCAACAGAGTTTGACCTTGCAGCACGACTTTGGAAATTGAGCAGAACAGAATTTCTTATTTTTGTAGGAGCATTTTTAGGCGTACTATTACTTGGAACAATAAATGGAGTTTTAATAGGAATAATTCTTTCGTTTACAGAAATGATTATAAGAACTTCAAAACCATCAAGATGTTTTCTTGGAATACAGCCTGGACATAGACATTTTAGGGATTTGAAAGAAGGAAATCAGATTCATGCCATAGAAGGTGTAATTATTTACAGATTTAGCAGTAATTTGTTTTTTGCAAATATCGGAGTGCTACAGCGTGATATAGAAGACAGTATAAAACCTGATACAAAGGCAGTAATTTTAGATGCAAGCGGAATAGGAAGCATAGATATAACAGCAGCAGACAGACTTGCAATGTTATATAAATCCTTGAAGGAAAAAGGAATACGATTTTACATGACCGAGCATATAGCAAAGGTAAATGAGCAGATAAGAACTCTTGGGCTTGGATATATGATTGAAGAGGGAAGGGTAAGAAGAACAATACATATAGCATTAAAAGATATGGGAATCGCAAGACCATATCCGTTAGAGGGTGGAATTGAAAATGAAGAAAGAAGTGCTTCAAGAAAGCGTGCGGATAACAAAGTACAGGAATTCGTATGGGCGTTTGGAGCTGAAAGCGAGGAGCAAATAGAAAAACAGATAGTTTTACAGATTCAACAGCTAAAGAAAACGGGAGATATCGAAAAACTTTTCCACGGAAGCTGGTCACACATGGATGCATTTGACGAGGATGAATGGTTAGAACATTTAGAAGAACATTTGAAGGAAATCGTTAATATTTCAGGAAAAGATGAAAAGAGCATTGCTACCAGATTTGAGGAACATAGAAAAGAAATCCATGAGAGAATCAAAAATGAGCATCCGGAAATGGCAGAGCGATTCAAGAAAAGAAGGCATATTCTTGATGAACATTTAAGACAAAGACATCCTGAAGTATTTAATCTTATTGAGCATTTAAGGGAAAGTGATGATAGTAACTAAATCGTTCATATACCGGATTTCTAATATTCGGTCTGTATTTTTTATAAAATGATGATAGCAACTTAATTTTTCCTGTACCCAGTATAACAGAATCGGGTATAGGAAAAATTAAATGTATTATTTTAATCTAATACACAATACAACTAATAGCGAATCTGTTTAACTAACCGCAATTATATAAAATCATCAATTTCGCATAAGCAGCTTCGCAAGAAATATTGTAAAGAGGAGTTACACCGGTATCTATAATTTTTGCACTGCTGTCGTATAAGGCTGCATCTTTGCTTTTAAATGATGCACAGTAAAAATCTATTCCTAAATCTATACATTTTTTTGCAAAATCAATAATAGAATAACTGTCAGTTGTACATGCCGTTGCTGAATGATACATATAATGAAGGACAGCTTTTGGCTTTGCACTTAAATCAATGTTGCCATATTTTAGACCCGGATAAGGACGAATTAATAATATCCCATTGTTAAAGTTCCCACTCCATAAAGCAGAGTGAGCGTCTGTAGTTTTACAGTGCTCCGAATTATTGCAAATATTATTAAAATCAGGTGCATTTTTAAATGATATATTTAATTTATGGGATTCTGACAAATGAGGATAGCTCTCGTTAGCAAAAAATCTTTCATCAATCATTTTGCCAAAATATTTGCCTGTAAAACTGCGAAACTGGTCCGTAAATGGGTCTGATTCTACAATATGAGTAGAAAGATAAACAGGCATTTCCCCCTTATTATTTTCAAAAATAGTGAACACACCATGCATGTGAGATTCTTTAATAAAACATACAGCATTTCTAAAATTGTTCATGCCATTGCTACCAGGAAGTCCCAAAGCAAGATTGCTTGCAACAAGTACAATTGGAATAGAACAATTTTCAAACATTGTTCCAATTAAAGCTGATGTATAGGAAAGTGTATCAGAACCATGTGTTATAATGATTCCCTGATATTTTTCAAAATCTAATTCAAAAAGGCAATTGCATAAAACACCCCACTCTACAGGAGTAAGATTTTCACTTAAAATATTAATCGGCTGAATTACTTCAAATTCAGTATCATCAGCATATTTCTCATTATATAACTGAAGAAGTCTATAAGAGGAAGCAGCAGTGGTATTGATAATTTTTCCCTCGACTTTGCTTCCAATAGTTCCTCCGGTTAAAATGACTAAAATTTTCTTCATAAATTGCTCCTAAGTATTGGAAGCGTTGCAAAATTATGTACGAACCTTAATAATTTTTCCATAGTTTATTGCAGGAACTCCCATTTTATATGGACGGATTCTAAAATAATATGTTTTCTTCTTTTTCAAATGTTTTTTATATGTAGATGTCTTGCCGCCTGATGCTCGGACGGTTTTGACACCTTTTTTAAATGACTTATCATAGGAATACTGAATAAAATATCCGTCACAATTTTTATCAGTTTTCCATGTAAGCTTGAGTTCTTTAGACTTGTTTAGTTTCTTCTTTGCAAATTTAACGGAATCAAGTTTAGGTTGCTTTTTAGTTTTTGCTGAAACTGTTTTACTCCAATTCCCAATTCCTACATTATTAGTATAAGCACGCATACGTATATAATATTTTGTATTATAAGGAAGCTTTTTGATGACGGTTTTTGAATCCTTTCCGTCAACCTTAATAGTTTTTACGTGCTTTTTAAATTTTTTGTCTTTAGAATATTGTATAGTGTACCCGCTTACTCCGTTTTGGGTAGTCCATTTTAAATTAATTTCATTGGAACGGCTAATTTTAGCTGATGTAATTTTAGCTTGCTTTGGTAAAATTAAAAAATCAGCGGAACATGAACTTAAATATTTAATCTCATTTCCTATTACTTTAACAGAACCTACGCCGGAATATACATTGTCTGAATAATCGACAGTGTAATTGTCAGGAGATACAACCTGTCCGTTATAAGTTACTGTTACGTCAGGGCGTTGCTCTGAGCCGTTGCACGTATAAATGTTTTGGCTAAGAGTTACAGAAGCATTTTTCAAAGAAACATATGGATTATTTTCCTGGGCATCTGTAGTTATTTCGCCATTTACAAAGTTAATTTTAACATTACCGTCTGTAGTGCGGTAAGTTTTAATAAATCTTCTAGCCAATCGTTTAAGAACAGATGGTTTTGGAAGAGTAGTCTCATTGCCCCTTTCGGATGAAATAACAGCCATTGATGGTGCACATGCATCTAAAAAATCCGCACAAGAAGATAATGCGGCACCATGATGACCAACTTTTAATACATCGCATTTAAAATCAATTCCCATTGCCAATAACTTTTCTTCCATCGTAGAAGGCAAATCTCCGGTCAACACAACTGATCTGTCATCGCAGGTAACTTTTAAAACAAGACTACATTCATTATAAGTTGAGCCCATAGTTCCATCATATAAGCATGTGACTGTGGCATCGCCAAATGACCAGCTTTGAAGATATGAAGGGTTAGAATAAGGGCATCCTTCAGCTTTTAAAGCTTCCATAAAGGCATAAAATACATCTAAATCTTTTGAGCATGGAGAACAAAAAGTTTCTCCGATTTCAAATTCTTTAAAGATACGGGCAAATCCACCGACATGGTCTCCATCAGGATGCGTGGAAACAACATAGTCAATTTTTGAGATTCCGAGCGATTTAAGATAAGTAACAATATTTTCAGTTTCTGTATTAACACCTGAATCAACAAGCATATAATGTCCTTCACTTTCCATTAAAATGCAATCTCCACGTCCGGCATAAATGGCAGTCATTGACATTTGTCCTGCGTTAGCATCAACAATAAATTGAGGCAGATATAATTGTAAAATAAAAATCAGGCATACAAAAAATATATGCCTGACAGATTTTTTCATTCGTAATGAAAAATTAATACTCATAATGTTAAACCTCGGCTTTAATATTATTTTTGTGAATTATAATTTTCATTAATATAGTCTAAACACCTTTTCGCTAATAAATAGTATACAACAATAAGACAAATAATTACAAACGTAAAAAGATTGCCGGTTACAATTAAAGCATGATAATCGGAACCGAGCCAGTAAACAAAAGTTGCCAATACAAATCCCACTACGCTTACATACCATGTAGCTTTTATCCAACCACGCTCATCACGACATGCAATTCCCGGAGCTAATTTAAGAAAGCCGTGAGTGTAAAAAAATGTTGTTATAACACCAGCGAACAAATATGCAAAACCAATAGCAAATACTAAATTACAAAGTAATATTCCATTAACGAAAAATGGAAGAATATAAATAATAATGCTGAGAATTAAAGAAATAATACTGAGTAATATAGCATAATTAAATTGACGGCTGCCTTTGTTCTTGAGAAGAAAAGCGGCGATTGCAATTAAAATAAATCCGACAATATCATTAAAAATATCTATATGAATATTGTCAAAAAATACTTTGTCAATTACTTTGGCCTCGTTAGTTGAAACTGCATCTGAATTATCATCAGACAAAGAGCTGTCATGCTTGTCTTCTATCATTTTATAAGTACAGGAAGCTCCATAAGTTGATTTAATATTATAATATTGAAATTCGCCAATAACGTTGTCAGAGTTATTGTAATTGTTAGGATATGCTATTCCTGTGTCGATATTAACATCTAAAACAATAAATAAGAAACCAAGTAAAAATAAAATTATACTAAGTTTACCACGGGATAATTTCATAGAATCCTCCTTATTAATATGTACAAAATTAATATGTATAAACTAAAAAAATAATACAAACGTCATATTTTTTTAAAGTGTATCCATTGATGTCACCAAATGAAATTTTAAAGAGATAACATTTGTAATAAATATTAATAATATAATATGTGTGATGCCGGTAGGAGTACGTAGTACGTAACAATCCATGGGCGTAAAAATCGGGACTTTTGCCACAACATCATATGTGTATGATGTGAATTGAAACAATTTTAATAAGTCGATTATAACCTATTTAAAATTAAAATCCAATAGTATTTGATTATTCAAAATTTAAAGTGTATAATATTTTACGATTATAAATAACCCTTATATTATAGGAAAGGAATTATGGAAACAATGAAGAAAAAATTAATGATGTTAGTACTTTCATTAGTACTTTGTGTTACTACAGTTGGTCAGTTTAGTACACCGGTACAGGCTGAAGAAAGAACAGATTACGTTATTAAAGTTAATAAAGGGACAAACTGTGTTACAGTCTATGATAAAGACGGGAAGCCGGTTAAGGCTATGATTTGTTCTCCAAGTAATGAAACACCTGTAGGAACATTTTATACTCCTGTAAAATATAAATGGCATGAAATGATTGGTAACTGCTATGCACAGTACTGTACAAGAATTACTTGGGATGGAATACTTTTCCACTCAGTTTGGTATTACAAAAATGGTGATAAGTCAACAATGTCAGTATCAGCATACAACGTAATGGGTAACAAAGCATCTCACGGATGTGTTCGTTTACTTTGCAAAGATGCAAAATGGATTTATGACAATTGTGCATTAAAAACAAAGGTAGTTATTTTTAACGGAACAAAGAAAGATGATCCATTAGGAAGACCATCATTTACACCACTTTCAACAAAATCACGTACTTCATGGGACCCAACAGACCCAGACCCAAAGAATCCATTCAGAGGAAACAAGCCAACAATAACAGCTAAAACAGCTACAGTTAAACTTGGTTCAAAGGTTAATGTAAAAGACTTAGTTTTAATTAAGGATTCAGCTGGAAATGAATTAACAGCTAAAGAAGCAAAGGTTAAAGTAAAAGGAAAAGTAAATACAGCAAAAGTTGGTAAATATAAAGTTACATATAGAATAACAGATAAACTTGGAAAGAAGACAAGCAAGACATTTAAATTTAATGTTATTGATAATAAGAAACCTACGATTTTAGTTGATAAAAAGAAAAAGACAGTTGCGATGACAACAACTCAGAATCTTTTAAATGGTGTAACAGCACAGGCAGCATCAGGAAAAGATTTGACTCAGAAAATCAAGGTAAAAGTTATTGATGAAGCAGGCAACAAAGTAAGAGTAAAACAGGGAAATGTTACATTTGATAAAGCAGGAACTTACAAAGTTGTATACAAAGTAACAGGAAATAATAAGAAAACAAGAACAACAACAGTTAAGTACAATGTTGTTGACAGAGGAGTTAAATTAACTGTAAACACTAACATTACAATTAATCAGGGTGAAATATTTGAACCATTAAAATATGTTTCAGAATTAAAGACATTTAAGGGCGTTGCTATTGATATCGCTAAGAATGTAAGCATTACAGGTACAGTTAATTCAAATGTTCCCGGAACATACAAGGTAGTATATGCAGCAGCTAACAGAGGAATTGCTTATACAAGAAGAGAAGTTGAAGTAACAGTAACAGTAGTTGCTAAGACACCTGAAACAACTACTGTACCGGAGACAACAAAGGCTCCAGAAACAACTACTACACCAGAAACAACAAAGCCTGCTGAGACAACAAAGCAGGAAGAAACAACTGCACCACAGACAACAAAAAATTCAGCTAATCAGGATAAAGATTGGTCAGAAAGATATTAAGATATGTATACATTTGAAACAATGATAAGCTACAGTGCTGTTGACAGAAATGGAAATTTGCCACTATATGGAATTTTAAATTTGCTGCAGGATTGCACTAATATGCAGTCTTCAAGCATAGGAATGGGAGTTGAGCATATGAAACAGGTTAACAAAGGATGGATACTTGTTTCATACAAAATCTCATTAAAAAAGAAGTTAAGATATGGCGAAAAAGTCCGTGTTGGAACGGCAGCAAGTAGTTTTAGCAGCTTTTATGGAGACAGAAAATTTCAAATAGAATCGCTAGATGGTGAAAAATTAGTAGAAGCCGATAGTATATGGGTTTTAATGGACATGGAAACACGCCATCCCATAAGAGTATCCGAGGAAGAAAGAAAAGGATATGTAATTGAAGAAGGAATAAATGATTTGAAGGCTGACAGAAAAATCAAATTCTCTTCTGAAAGGGAAAAAGTTGGTGAATTTAAAGTCCTAAAGACTTATATAGATAATAATGGTCATATGAATAATGCTGATTACTTAAGGGTTGCAGCAGAATTTGTACCTGCAGATTTTGAATACTATGAGGTTGATATTATCTATAATAAGGAAGCTATGGAAGGCGAAATGATGACAGCATATTTGCATCGTGAGGAAAATGAAATTGAAATTACATTTGAAGATAAAGATGAGAATGTACTGGCAAAGGTAAGACTGCAAAATAAATAGCATTATAAAATAAAACAATTCATTACTCAGGAATAATGATAAATGATTTTAGACTAACATTTTAGGAATAATGAATAAAAATATTAAGGCGGGAGTAGAAATCTCCCGCCTTATAAAATATAATAAAGTCGTAAATAATTAATAAAATGTCTGATTAAAATTAAAAAATAGTTAGAAAATATCTTATGGCAGGCATTTAAATATTTATAAATAAAAACAGATACAGAAAGGACGGAAACACATGATTGAATTAGGAAAATATCAGATATTAAAGGTAGTTAGAAAGTCAACAATAGGAGTATATCTTGGGGATGAAAGAGAACAGGTATTGTTACCAAAGAAACAGGTACCACAGGATATTAGTGTTGGCGATTCAATAAAAGTATTTATATACAGAGATTCAGAGGACAGACTGATTTCTACTGTAAATCAGCCACTATTAACATTAGGTGAAGTAGCAATGCTTACAGTAAAAGATGTTTCAAAAAATGGAGCATATCTTGACTGGGGACTTGAAAAAGATTTGTTCCTTCCATATAAAGAACAGACAACGCAGGTAAGACCGGGTGAAAGATACTTGATAGCTTTATATATTGATAAGAGTAGCAGATTATGTGGAACCATGAATGTATACGATTATTTGGAAGATAATCCACCATATGTGAAAGATGATCAGGTTTCAGGTATAGTTTACAATTATAATGAAAGATTTGGAGCATTTGTAGCAGTAGATAACAAATATCACGGAATGCTTTTAAAAAGAGAACTCCACAGAAATGTTCAGATAGGTGAGCAGATTGAAGCAAGAGTCATAAATGTAAGAAAAGATGGCAAGATGGATTTGAGCCTCCAGAAGAAAGCATATTTGCAAATGGAAGACGATGCAAAGAAAATATACGAAATAATAGAGGCTATGGGTGGAGAATTACCATATACAGATAAGGCAAAACCTGAAGTTATTAAAAATGATTTTAATATGAGTAAAAACGAATTTAAGCGTGGTATCGGCAGATTGCTCAAAGAACATAAGGTGTCAATTGGGGTAAATTCAATAAATTTAACAAAAGAATAATGCCGATATACAATTTAGCCAAATTATAAAATTATATTTTGGCTATTTACAATATAGAATTTTCTCTGGGGCTGATTTACAATAACCACTGTAATAAAGAAGAGTACGGAGGCGTGATTTGCGGAGTATGTTGCGCCAGGCACTAGATATTAGAGGAGGAACTTATGGCAAGTTTATCATTAAAAAACATTAGCAAGGTATATCCTAACGGATTTGTTGCAGTAAAAGATTTTAACCTTGAAATCAAGGATAAGGAATTTATCATTTTCGTAGGACCATCAGGTTGTGGTAAGTCAACAACACTTCGTATGATTGCAGGTCTTGAAGAAATCTCATCAGGAGAATTATATATTGGAGACAAGTTAGTTAACGATGTAGAACCTAAAGATAGAGATATCGCAATGGTTTTCCAGAACTACGCTTTGTATCCACATATGACAGTATATGATAATATGGCGTTCGGTCTTAAGTTAAGAAAAGTACCTAAGGCTGAAATTGAAAGATTAGTTAAAGAAGCAGCTAAGATTCTTGATTTGGAACACTTACTTGACAGAAAGCCAAAGGCTTTATCAGGTGGTCAGAGACAGAGAGTTGCTATGGGTCGTGCAATCGTTCGTGATCCTAAGGTATTCTTAATGGATGAACCTCTTTCAAACTTAGATGCTAAGTTAAGAGTTCAGATGCGTGTTGAAATTGCTAAGATTCATAAGAGATTAGGAGCAACAATCATTTACGTTACTCATGACCAGACAGAAGCTATGACACTTGGTACAAGAATCGTAGTTATGAAAGATGGTGTAGTTCAGCAGGTAGATTCACCTAAGAACTTATATGATAATCCGGTTAACTTATTCGTAGCAGGATTCATGGGATCACCACAGATGAACTTCATCGACGCTGAAGTTGAAAGAGATGGAGAAGATGTTAAACTTCACATTGGTCAGGCAAGACAGTACATCACAGTACCAGCTGATCAGGCTAGAGCTTTAGTTGAAGGCGGATATGTTGGAAAGACAGTTGTTATGGGTATCAGACCAGAAGATATTCATGATGAAGAAAGCTTCATTGAAATGTCACCTGAAAGTGTATTTACAACAACAATCAGATTATACGAATTATTAGGTGCTGAAGTTTACTTATATTTCGATGTAGAAGGATTCGATTGTACAGCAAGAGTAAATCCTCGTACACAGGCTAGACCTGGTGATGAAGTAAGAATGGCAATGGATCTTACAAAGTTGCATATCTTTGATAAAGAAACAGAACAGGTTATCACAAACTAGTAAAAATGAAATAAATGTGAAAAAAAGAGGAAATGCACAAAAAAAGTGTATTTTCTCTTTTTTTTTAATGAAAATTATATTAAACTATAAGATAAGAATGTGTTGAGCTTATTTTGATGAAAATAAAAAGATAAACTCTAGTCAGAAAAGATTTACGTACACACAAAATTTATAATTTTAAATTATAATTTCTTAGAAAACAAAATGTTGGGATGCATTAAATTAAAAAGAAATAGAGGTATACAGAATGATTTCAAATCAGATACTACAATCAACAATCAAAGGAGTAAAAGACATATCAAGAGTTGACTTATATGTTGCTGATACAGATGGAAAAATAGTTGCCAGTACTTCCCAGATTGGAAACCAGTTTAAAGATGCTATAATTGCATTCGCAGGTTCACCGGCAGATAGCCAGTCTGTTCAGGGATACCAATTTTTTAAGGTATATGATGAGAACCAGTTAGAATTAATTTTAATAGCTCAGGGAGCAAATGATGATGTATTTATGATTGGAAAGATGGCAGCCTTCCAGATACAGAATCTTTTGGTAGCGTATAAAGAAAGATTTGATAAAGATAATTTCATAAAGAATCTTTTGTTAGATAATCTTTTGTTGGTTGATATTTATAACAGAGCTAAGAAATTGCACATAGACATGGATACAAGAAGAGTTGTGTGCATTATTGAAACAAAGAATGAAAAAGACAGTGTTGCATTAGAAACTGTCAGAACATTATTTGCAACACAGAAGAAAGATTTTATTACAGCAGTAGATGAAAAGAGCATAATATTAATTAAGAATCTTGAAGAAAAACAAGGATATGAAGATGTTCAGAAGATTTCAGAAACAATTGTTGATATGTTAAATACAGAAGCAATGGTTAAGGCAACAGTTGCATATGGTACAATTATTTCAGAATTAAAAGAAGTGTCACGTTCTTATAAGGAAGCAAAGATGGCTTTAGATGTAGGAAAGATTTTCTATAGCAATAAGAGTGTTATTGCATATAACAACTTAGGAATTGGACGTTTGATTTATCAGTTACCTATTCCTCTTTGTAAGATGTTTATAAAGGAAAACTTCAATGGAAAGTCACCTGATGATTTTGATGAAGAAACACTTACAACAATAAATAAGTTCTTTGAAAATAATTTGAATGTATCTGAAACATCAAGACAGTTATATATTCATAGAAATACACTTGTATACAGATTAGATAAATTACAAAAGAGCACAGGACTTGATTTAAGAGTGTTTGAAGATGCAATAACATTTAAGATTGCATTAATGGTAGTAAAATATATGAATTACATGGATAGTATGAATGAATTCTAAATACGGCTATAATGGAATGCGCAGTTTTTCTGCGCATTTCAAATGCTTTTAGGAGTCACGGCAGGGTGAGAGGACAAAGAAAATGATTACTTTTGAAAATGTTACTAAGTCGTATGGTAATGGTGCACCGGCGCTAAGTAACCTTAATATAGAAATTGAAGATGGAGAGTTTGTATTTGTTGTAGGAACAAGCGGTTCAGGCAAATCAACATTTATTAAATTACTTTTGAAGGAATTAGAACCGACAGAAGGAAAAATTATCGTAAACGATACTGAATTAAGAAAACTAAGATCAGGAAAGACTGCAAAATACAGAAGAAAAGTAGGAGTTGTATTTCAGGATTTCCGTCTTTTGAAAGATAGAAATGTATATGAAAATATCGCATTTGCACAGAGAGTAATAGGTGTGTCCACAAGAGAAATAAAGAAAAATGTTCCTAGAATGTTATCTTTAGTTGGGCTTTCTGAAAAATATAAGTCATTTCCAAATGAGTTATCAGGTGGTGAACAGCAGAGAGTTGCACTTGCAAGAGCGTTGGTAAATAAGCCGGCATTGTTATTGGCAGACGAGCCAACCGGAAACCTGGATCCGGGAAATTCATGGGAAATCATGAAATTGTTGGATGAGATTAACAAACAGGGAACGACGGTAGTTGTAGTTACGCATAATATGGAAATAGTTGAGCGAATGCAAAAAAGAGTAATTACAATGAAAAAAGGAATAAAGGTAAGCGACAGTAAGGTGGATTAAAGATGAAAATTAGAACAGCATTATATTGCCTTAAGCAAGGGCTTGTAAATATAAAGAGAAACAAATTATTTTCACTTGCTTCGATTAGTACAATAGCTGCCTGTGTATTTCTGATTGGTATGTTTTATACAATTGTAGTAAATTTCCAGTACATTGTAAAATCAGCAGAAGACCAGGTAGGAATTACTATATTTTTTAACGAAGGAATAGATCAGGCAGGAATTGATGCCATAGGGGCGCAGATAGCTGCAAATGATAAAGTGGCAAATTACACATTTACTTCAGCAGAAGAAGCGTGGGATATTTTTAAAGTAGAATATTTTAAACAGAATGAAGATTTAGCAGAAGGATTTAAGGATGACAATCCGTTGGCAAATTCAGCATCTTATACAGTATATTTGAAAAATATAGAAGACCAGAAAAGCTTTTCAGATGAGATGTCTCAGGTAGAGGGTGTAAGAGCAGTAAATTATTCAGAAGGAACAGTAAGCGCAATGACAAGCTTTGGAAGGCTTGTTGGATATGCATCTGTAGCCATAATTGTTGTATTGCTTGCTGTAGGTATTTTCCTTATTAGTAATACGGTAATGATTGGTATTTCTGTTCGTAAGAAAGAAATAAAAGTAATGAAGTTAATTGGTGCTTCAAATATTTTTGTAAGAGCACCATTTATCATAGAAGGTATAGTTATAGGTTTAGTAGGAGCAACAATTCCATTAGTACTTATTAAAGTGTTATATGAAAAGGTTGTCGAATTCGTAATGCAGCAGTTTAGCGCATTATCTTCTATAATTGTATTTTTACCACAGAGCACAATTTTTGCAGTATTGGTTCCTATGGGATTAGGAATCGGTGCAGGAATTGGATTTGTAGGAAGTATTTTATCAATTAGAAAGCACTTAAAGGTTTAAGGAGGAGGAAACAAAATGAACAAAGTTCATTTTCTATAAATGTTTCCGACGAATAGCCGCCGACCGAAGGGAGGGGGCAACACATATATGAGGAGAATGTTCATGAAAAAAAGAAACAAGATATTGTGTGGATTTCTTGTCCTTAGCTTAATAATAGGAACGGCAGTGCCGTCTAGAGCTACAATTAAGGACGAAAAAGATAAATTAAATAATTTGCAGAATGAGCAGGAAGATGTTCAACAGCAGATTAATGGTTTGGAAAAATCAAAGGCTGACGCAAAAACATTTATTAATACAGTGGATTCTCAGGTTTCAGCTATTTCAAAACAAATGTATGACAACGAGAATGAACTTGATAAAACTGAAAAGAAAATAAAGAAAAATGAGAAAAAATTAGAGAATGCTCAGACAAGCATAGAGAATCAGTATGCTGCGATGAAACTTAGAATACAGTTTATGTATGAAAATGGCGATACACAGATGTTGGATTTGATTTTGTCATCAAAGAGTGTTGGAGATTTTCTTAATAAGGCAGAATACATATCAGAAATTTCATCATATGACAGAAAAATGTTAAATAAAATGAAAGAGACAAAGCAGGAAATTGCTGATACTCAAGTTGCGTTAGAAGACAGTAAAACTAATTTAGAGAATTTGCAAACAAAGCTTTCAAAACAAAAGAGCGATTTGCAGATATTGTCTGATGCAAAAGAAAAAGAAATGGAAGAATATAATAACCTGATTGCTGCAGGAAAGAAAAGCAAAGATAATATAGATGATGAAATCAGCAATCAGAAACAGGTTATTCAGGAAATGGAAAGCATTGAAAAGGCAAGAGAAGAGGCAGCAAGAAAAGCAGCACTTGCAGCTCAGAATGCTAATAAAAGTACAGGACAGAGTTCTGCTTCAACAGGAGTAACTAAGACAAATCCAAATACTGACAGCAATGCAGGAAGTACACAAAATACCGTAAATTCTGCAACAGGATATATTTGGCCTTTGCCTGGATATAGCACAGTATCATCTGATTTTGGATACCGTTCAGATCCATTTACAGGCAAACAGTCATATCATTCAGGTATAGACATACCGGCTCCGGCAGGAACAAGAATTGTGGCAGCCGCATCAGGACAGGTTGCGTGGGCAAACTATAGTACAACAGCAGGAAACTGGATTGGAATAGATCACGGCAATGGTGTATATACTGTATATATGCATTGTTCTGCATTAATTGTATCAGCAGGACAAAATGTAAGTGCGGGAGACGTTATAGGGCTTGTAGGAACAACAGGTTCGTCAACAGGAAATCATTTGCATTTTAGTGTACGATTAAATGGGGCATATGTAAGTCCTTGGAATTACGTGAGCAAATAAAGAAAACGAAGGCACACTACTAAGATAAAATAGTGGGTGCCTTTGTTCTGTTATATACGGCAAAAATATAAATAACTATTATAAGGAGACATATAAATTATGAAAAAAAAGAAAGCTGCTAAAATAATAGGCGTAATTTTGGTTGTTGTGTTTGTATTTGGAGGTGGATTTGCAGCAGGTACAATTTCAACAATAGTTAAGACAAATAGCTCAGATAACATTGCATCACAAGTACAGACAAAGATGAATTATCTAAATAAATTGATTGATGATTATTATTTGGATTACAATGACAATAAGGATGATGAAAAAATAAAAGACAGTATTTATAAAGGCCTTTTAAATGGATTAGATGATCCATATTCTGTGTATTATACAAAAGAAGAATATCAGTCATTGCTTGAAAGTACTAGCGGAAGCTACTGTGGAATAGGTGTTGTTGTTAGCCAGAATAATGATACGGGAGTAATTACTGCAGTTAGAGTATTTGACGGAGCACCTGGAGATAAAGCGGGTGTTAAAGCTAAGGATATTATATATAAAGTAGAAGATGAAGAAGTAACCGGTGAAGATTTAAGCTCCGTTGTTGCAAAGATGAAAGGAGATAAAGGAACTAAGGTTAAAGTCACAGTATATCGTCCATCTACATCAAAGTACATTGATATGGAAATTGAAAGAGATGAAGTTAATGTTCCTACAATAGAAACAAAAATGCTTGATAATAATATAGGATACATGCAGATAACAGAATTTGATGAGGTTACATACAATCAGTTTAAAGAGGGCTTGGAAAGTTTAAAGAAGCAGGGAATGAAGTCTATTATTTTTGATGTTAGAGATAATCCGGGTGGAATGTATAAAACTGTAGTAAATATGTTAGATGATATTTTGCCTGAGGGAGTTTTGGTGTACACTGAGGATAAAGATGGCAATAAAGAAGAACAAAAATCTGATGCAAATTGCCTTGATATGCCTATGGTTGTTTTACAGAATGAAAACAGTGCCAGTGCAGCAGAGATTTTTGCAGGGGCAATTAAAGATTTTAAGGCAGGTACAATAATAGGGTATACATCATTTGGAAAAGGAATTGTACAGACAATAATGCCATTATCTGACGGTTCGGCAATAAAACTTACGATACAGAGATATTTTACACCAAGTGGAGTTAATATTCAGGGAACAGGCATTGAGCCGGATATTAAAGTAGAAGAAAATTCTGAGACAGAAAGAGATGACCAGTTACAAAAAGCAATAGATACATTGTCAGAAGAATAAAAAATTGTCAAAAGCGTACAGAACAAAAGTTCGATTTTGTTCTGTACTTTTTTTTGCCTGAATGATATACTAATCAGGTAGCAATACTAAGAAGATATCGAATAGAGTAAAAGTTTTATAATTAAATAATATGATGCTAGGGCGAAAGCCCCTATTTGTGAGCAAATAATGCTATTTATCAACTCTTTATAAAATTCGTTTGCAGGGCGACCCCTATTTGTGGGCAAACTCATGTGGAACTTAGACCTTTTGACTCTGGCATCACATAAAATAAGGGGATAAATATAACAGAGGTATTTTATGGATCATTTTGAATTAGTATCAGAATTTAAGCCGACAGGGGATCAGCCCCAGGCAATAGAAGAATTAGTTGAAGGATTTAAAAAAGGTAATCAGTGTGAAACCTTATTAGGTGTAACAGGTTCAGGTAAGACATTTACAATGGCGAATGTTATACAACAACTTAATAAACCAACGCTGATTATTGCTCATAACAAGACTTTGGCAGCTCAGTTATATGGTGAATTTAAAGAATTTTTTCCAAATAACGCAGTGGAATATTTTGTCTCCTATTATGATTATTATCAGCCGGAGGCGTATGTGCCAAGTACAGATACTTATATAGAAAAAGATTCGGCAATAAATGATGAAATAGATAAATTAAGACATTCGGCAACAATGGCTTTGATGGAAAGAAAAGACGTTATTATTATTTCGTCAGTTTCCTGTATTTATGGCTTAGGAGATCCGATTGATTATAAGAATATGGTTGTTTCCCTAAGACCGGGAATGATTAAGGATAGAGATGAAGTAATAAGAAAATTAATAGAGATACAATATGATCGCAACGATATGGATTTTAAGCGTGGTACTTTTCGCGTAAGAGGAGATGTTGTTGAGGTGTTTCCGGCTTCATATGGCGACACGGCAGTCCGTATAGAATTTTTTGGAGATGAGGTGGACAGGATAACGGAAATTGATACATTAACAGGTGAAGTTAAGAACAGACTGGAACATGTGGCAATTTTCCCTAATTCTCATTATGTTATTCCACCTGAAAAGATGGAAGGTGCGATTGCGGCAATTGAGAAGGAACTGGCAGAACAGGTAGCTTATTTTAAGAGTGAGGATAAGCTGATTGAAGCACAAAGAATCGCCGAGCGTACTAATTTTGATATGGAAATGCTTAGGGAAACCGGCATTTGCTCAGGCATAGAGAATTATTCAAGACATATGGCAGGATTAGAACCGGGTGCGACACCTCATACATTAATGGAATATTTTGGAGATGATTTTCTAATAATAGTAGACGAATCGCATATTACAGTTCCACAGATTAGAGGAATGTATGCAGGCGATCAGTCAAGAAAGACAACACTGGTGGATTATGGATTCAGACTTCCATCAGCAAAAGATAACAGACCACTTAATTTTGATGAATTTGAAAGCATGATTGATCAGATTATGTTTGTTTCGGCAACACCGGGAGAATACGAGAGTCAGCATGAGTTATTAAGAGCACAACAGGTTATCAGACCTACAGGTCTTTTGGATCCTGAGGTTGAAGTGAGACCGGTTGCAGGGCAGATAGATGATTTAATTTCTGAAATTAATAAAGAAGTAGAAAAGAAGAATAAAATATTAGTTACTACTTTGACTAAGAGGATGGCAGAGGATTTGACTGACTATATGAAGGAAGTTGGAATCAGGGTTAAATACCTTCATTCGGACATAGATACATTGGAGCGAGCAGAAATTATAAGAAATATGAGACTTGACCAATTTGATGTACTTGTAGGAATTAACCTTTTAAGGGAAGGTCTTGATATTCCGGAAATTGCATTGGTAGCAATATTAGATGCAGATAAAGAAGGCTTTTTAAGATCGGAGACATCGCTTATCCAGACGATAGGACGTGCCGCAAGAAATGCTGAGGGTCATGTAATCATGTATGCGGACAAGATTACTGATTCAATGAGGGTTGCCATAGATGAAACAAATCGACGTAGAGATATACAGATGAAGTACAATAAGGAGCATGGAATTACGCCAAAAACTATTATTAAAGCAGTGCGTGACCTTATTAGTATTTCAAAAGAAGTGGACAAGAAGATTAATGATATTGAGAAAGATCCGGAATCAATGGATCCAAAGGAAATTCGCAAATTGATAGATAAGCTGACAAAGAAAATGCAGAAGGCTGCAGCTGATTTTGATTTTGAGTCAGCAATAGAATTTAGAGATAAGATAGCAGATTTGCGAAAATATTTGAATTAAGCAGATTTGAATATAGGCAGAGTGTAAGAGGTTTGAGAGAAAATATAATTATAATAATTGTAGTGAATTTGCAGTTTGTTATTTTTAATTAATATTCAGAACACCCTGCATGTAGAGAGGACAGACAATTGGATAATAAAAAATATATAAAAATCAGAGGTGCAGCAGAGCACAATTTAAAAAATATAGATATAGATATTCCAAGAGATGAATTTGTCGTATTGACAGGTCTTAGTGGCTCAGGTAAATCGTCTCTTGCATTTGATACAATTTATGCTGAGGGGCAGAGAAGATATATGGAATCATTATCTTCTTATGCAAGACAATTCCTAGGACAGATGGAAAAACCACAGGTAGAAAGTTTAGAAGGACTTCCTCCGGCAATTTCAATAGACCAGAAGTCAACAAATAGAAATCCACGTTCTACAGTTGGAACTGTTACGGAAATATATGACTATTTAAGACTTTTATTTGCGAGAGCAGGTATTCCGCATTGCCCGAAATGTGGCCGTGAAATAAAAAAACAGACTGTTGATGAAATGGTGGATAAGATAATGGCACTTCCTGAAAGAACAAAGATTCAGGTTCTTGCACCGGTTGTTAGAGGAAGAAAAGGACGCCATGAAAAAGTGCTTGAAGGAGCGAAAAGAAGTGGATATGTACGTGTTCGTGTAGATGGAAATATGTACGAACTAACAGAAGACATAACATTAGATAAGAATATAAAGCATAATATTGAAATAGTTGTAGATAGACTTGCAATTAGAGAAGGAATGGAAAAGAGACTTAATGACTCTATTGATAATGCACTTAAATTAGCAGATGGTTTAATGATTATCGATGTAATTGATGGAGAACCAATGACATTTAGTCAGCATTTTTCATGCCCGGATTGTGGAATTAGTATTGATGAAATTCAGCCGAGAAGTTTTTCATTTAATAATCCGTTTGGTGCGTGTCCTGATTGTTATGGATTAGGATATAAGATGGAGTTTGATGAGGATTTAATGATTCCTGACAAAAGTTTAAGTATTAATCAGGGAGCGATAGTTGTTCTTGGGTGGCAGAGTGCAAATGATGGTAAGAGCTTTGCAAATGCCATTCTTAAGGCTTTAGGTAAAAAATATAATTTTGATTTAGATACACCGTTTGAAGACTATCCACAGGAAATTCATGATATTTTGATACATGGAACAAATGGAGTTTCCGTGCCTGTTCATTATAGAGGACAGCGTGGAGAAGGTGTTTATGATATTGCATTTGAGGGACTTATAAGAAATGTTGAAAGACGATATAGAGAAACAAGTGCAGAATCAACAAAGGCAGAATATGGGACATACATGAGAATTACACCGTGTAAGACTTGTGGCGGACAAAGATTAAAGAAAGAATCGCTTGCTGTAACAATTGCAGATAAGAATATTTATGAGATGACAGAAATGCCTGTTAGGGATTTAAGAGAGTTTTTGGAAAATGTTGAACTGTCAGAAATGCAACATAAAATCGGCGATGAAATTCTTAAAGAAATAAAGGGAAGACTCAAGTTTTTGGTTGATGTAGGATTGGACTATTTAAGTCTTTCAAGAGCAACGGGAACATTATCCGGTGGAGAAGCTCAGAGAATACGTCTTGCAACCCAGATAGGGTCAGGGCTTGTTGGAGTCGCTTATATATTAGACGAACCAAGTATAGGTCTTCATCAGAATGACAATGATAAGTTACTTGCAACACTTAAACATTTGCGTGATTTGGGTAATTCATTGATAGTAGTTGAGCATGACGAAGATACAATGAGAGCAGCAGATTTCATAGTAGATATAGGTCCGGGAGCAGGAGCCCACGGAGGTGAAGTTATAGCTACCGGAACGGCTGAAGATATTATGAAGAATCCAAACTCAATTACAGGAAAATACTTAAGTGGTGAAATAAAGATTCCTGTTCCAAAAACAAGAAGAAAACCGACAGGTTGGCTAAAAATCGTTGGAGCAAAGGAAAATAATTTAAAAAATATAAATGTAAAAATTCCTACAGGAGTGCTTACATGTGTAACAGGTGTTTCAGGTTCAGGTAAGAGTTCACTTGTAAATGAAATTTTATATAAATCTCTTGCAAAACAGTTAAACAGAGCAAGATATATTCCCGGAAAGCATAAGACAATAGAGGGAGTAGAGCAGTTAGATAAAATTATTGATATTGATCAGTCTCCAATAGGAAGAACTCCACGTTCTAATCCGGCAACTTATACAGGGGTATTTGACACTATTAGAGATTTATTTGCAAATACAATGGATGCTAAGGAGCGAGGTTACAAGAAAGGTCGTTTTAGTTTTAATGTTAAAGGCGGCCGTTGTGAAGCTTGTTCAGGTGATGGTATTTTAAAGGTAGAAATGCATTTCCTTCCAGATGTTTATGTGCCATGTGAAGTATGTGGTGGAAAGAGATATAATCGTGAAACATTAGAGGTTAAGTATAAAGGAAAGAGCATATACGATGTACTTGATATGACAGTTGAGGAGGCATTGGACTTTTTCAAAAATGTACCAAAAATTCATAACAAGATACAGACTTTATACGATGTTGGATTGTCATACATTAAATTAGGACAGCCATCAACTACATTATCCGGTGGAGAAGCTCAGAGAATTAAACTTGCTACAGAATTAAGTAAAAGAAGTACGGGAAGAACAATTTATGTACTTGATGAACCTACAACAGGACTTCATTTTGCAGATGTACACAAGTTAGTAGAAATTCTACAAAGGCTTGCAGCCGAAGGAAACACGGTAGTTGTAATAGAGCATAATCTTGATGTTATTAAAACCGCAGATTATATTATTGACATGGGTCCTGATGGAGGAGACAGAGGTGGAACTGTTGTAGTTTCGGGAACTCCTGAGGAGGTAGCAAAACACCCTACATCTTATACTGCAAAATACGTAAAACAGTATTTGGAAAAAGACAAAAAATAATAAAGTTGACATTTTAAAATATTGTGTATTTTTCATAAAAAACAGGAAAATAAAAAGGATTTAAAAAGGCCAAAAACAGCAATGGTTACAAAGATTAAAAACATGTTTTTAAACCCTTTAAAATTGCATAAAAATGTGCTAGATTATAGTTACAAGTTAAAGGAAAAGTACATTAAAACTTAATAAGAAATTAATACCGTAAGACTTCTAAAAATTATCATTAGAACGTGTCATGAGATGAAAATTAAGTAAGTATCCAAGAGGAATGTTTAATGGGAAAAAGTCCTATAGGAGAAAACGAGAGACTCCAATATTTATTTAATCCGTACTAGGGAAACAGAACAATTGGAATCGAGTGAATATTAGTCAAATATAGGTAAGAAAGGAGTTACCGTATTATCTACATAAGGTACAACGGATCGGAAGAGTTGTAAGAAGAGAGTGGATTGAAGGATGGTTATTAATCTCCAAGTGGCAACGTTGTTACAGAGATTAGAAAGATAACATCCTTATATATGTAGATATATTAAATTATTTGCAGATGGTATTTTTGAAACACGATTTTGATTAGGTATGATAAATCGAAAGTAAAGTAAGGGAATATAGTTTCATATAAGATTAATGATTAATGAAGTTTAATCTGCAGCTAATGAATCAATTTTAGAAGTAAGGTATTTAAATACGAGCACCTGATATTAATAAATGTCAGGTGCTTTGTTAATTTAAGAAAAGGTTTATATTGTTATGGTTTTAACAATAGCCTACTTGTTTTAATATTAAAAATAATGTAGAATTGTTAATGATTTGAGAAAAATACAATTAATGATATTAATAGCATTTATCGTATTTTACAATAAATTGGTTAAAGCCATTATAGGAGAAAACAAAATGAATAAAGTTCAGTTTTAATAAATGTTTTCGAAAATTAGCCAACGATTCAAGTGGAAACACATATTAATTAGGAGGAATTATAGTGAAGAAAGAATTAGTAATCGTACTTGATTTTGGTGGTCAGTATAATCAGCTGGTTGCAAGACGAGTTCGTGAATGCAATGTATATTGTGAGATTTATTCTTATAAGACTGACATTGAAAAAATAAAAGCTATGAATCCAAAGGGAATTATTTTAACCGGAGGACCTAATAGTTGTTATGAAGCTGATTCTCCAACATATTCAAAGGAATTATTTGAAATGGGAGTTCCTGTTTTAGGACTTTGCTACGGAGCACAGCTTATGATGCATGTTTTAGGAGGAAAGGTAGAACGTGCAGACGTTCGCGAGTACGGTAAAACAGAAGTAATCGTAGATAAAACAAATTCACAGATATTTGAAGGCGTTTCACCTAAAACAATTTGTTGGATGAGTCATTTTGATTATATATCAAAGGTAGCACCTGGATTTGAAATATCATCTCATACAAAGGACTGCCCTTGTGCATCAGCAGAAAATGCAGATAAGAAACTTTATGCAATACAGTTCCATCCTGAAGTACTTCATACACAGGAAGGAACAAAGATGCTTTACAATTTTGTTCGTGGAGTATGCCAATGCTCAGGTGAATGGAGAATGGATTCATTTGTAGAGGAATCAATTAAGGCAATCCGCGAAAAAGTTGGAGACGGGAAAGTATTGTGCGCATTATCAGGTGGTGTAGATTCATCTGTTGCAGCAGTAATGCTTTCAAAAGCAATTGGAAAACAGCTTACATGTGTATTTGTAGACCACGGTTTACTTCGTAAAAATGAAGGAGATGAAGTAGAAGCTGTATTTGGCCCTGATGGTCCATATGACTTAAACTTTATTCGTGTAAATGCACAGGAACGTTACTATAGCAAATTAGCAGGAGTAACTGAACCTGAAAAGAAGCGTAAAATTATCGGAGAAGAATTTATCCGTGTATTTGAAGAAGAAGCAAAGAAAATCGGAGCAGTAGACTTTCTAGTACAGGGAACAATTTATCCTGACGTTGTAGAAAGTGGATTGGGTGGTGAATCAGCAGTAATCAAGTCACATCACAATGTAGGAGGATTACCTGATTGCGTAGATTTTAAAGAAATAATCGAACCACTCCGTGACTTGTTTAAGGACGAAGTAAGAAAAGCCGGCTTAGAAAT
>UMBC01070006.1_pt1 | contig 154255 bp, 138 predicted proteins | sample 1963871 | NCBI WGS metagenome assembly UMBC01 (sample SAMEA4835932, study PRJEB28245) | human gut metagenome | biome: gut microbiome; material: fecal sample | place: Denmark | collected 2008 | reverse complement strand
GAATCCCCTGCCTTTAGGCATGGGGAGTATGTCAAAAGATAGACCACCTTATCATCTAAGTGGTGGCGAACAGAAAAAAGTGGCTCTTGCTGCAATCTTAGCTCTAAATCCAGATGTACTTATGATTGATGAGCCTTTAAATGGGCTTGATAATAAGACTAGACAATGGTTTAAAGATTTTCTCCTAAATTTTATCAAAGCTAATAAAACTATTTTGATTTCCACGCATGAACAAGAATTATTATCTCTACCTCATAGTCGCATTATAAAATTTAATGATAAACATACAATTTTAAATTAAAATCAACTAAAAAAGTGTTGTATATAGCCTAGACCATATACAACACTTTTATTATTTATGACTATATAAACACCATGGTTCTTCTGCCATATAATTACCATCATTATAATAAGCAGCTCTAGCTCTACAGCCACCACAGCTGAATTTATATTTACATTTACCACAATTGCCTTCAAATTCAAAAGTACGCAATTTATTCAATACTTCGCTGTTTTTCCAGATTTCATCAAATGGAGTTTTGCGAACATCGCCAAGTTCCATATTTAAATAAGCACATGGCTGTACTTTTCCGCGAGGGCTAATAATGCAATAAGATGTACCAGCCAAGCAACCACGACGGAAACGAAGTTTCATGCCCATTTGGTCAGCTATACGCATAAATTGAGGTGCACAAGTAGGTTTTAATTCGATATCTACTTCTTGCTGTTTTTTCATAATTCTTGTGATAACATCTTCATATTCTTTAGCGCGAAGTGTTTCTGCTTCAATATTTTTTCCTCTACCTGTTGGCACTAAAAAGAAAATATGGTGAGCTACAGCGCCTTCTTTAACGGCAAAATCTGTTAAAGCTTCCAATTCATGTTGGTTCCAATCCATCACTGTTGTATGAATTTGAAATGGCAATCCCACTTTGTGACAATTTCTCATACCACGAACAGCGCCTTCCCAAGCGTTAGGGAATTTACGGAAATTATTATGCTTTTCTGCATCCATGGAATCAAGAGAAATTCCCATGCCCATAGCGCCAGCATTTTTTAATTTTAAAGCCATTTCTTCTGTGATAAGCGTGCCATTTGTACCAAATACAGAGCGAAGACCTAATTTTGTAGCGTATTCCACAAGTTCTACGATATCTGGGCGCATAAGTGGCTCTCCACCAGAAAAAATCATGATTTTAAAGCCAGCTTTTGCAATCTGTTCTAAAAGCGTTTTCGCTTCTTGCGTATTTAATTCTTCATCTGCTTTACAACCAGCATCACGATAACAATGGTCGCAAAACATATTACAAGCATTTGTTGTATTCCATGAAATAATCATTATTTTTCAGCTCCTGTAATACCAATTTCTTCATCAGTTAAATAACAAGAAGGGTCTGATTCCCAAAAATCTCCAGTGCGAGCTTCAGCACGTGTTCTGAAATTACCATTACAATTATCTAAGAATTTACATTTACTGCAACGACCTTTTAATAATGGTTTTCTATCTTTCAATCCTGCCATAATAGGATTTGTTGTATCTTGCCAAATATCTCCAAATTTACGTTCACGAACATTGCCAAAAGTATGATGTTGTGTAAATTGGTCAGGATGTACATATCCAAGTGGATCAACTTCGGCAAATGCCATACCAGAACGGTTACCACCATTCATAGCAATATATTTTTTAATCTGCTGAGCAAGTTCATCTTTGCCTTCTTGAAGTGCTTTTAAATACATATATACACCATCGCAATGATTATCTACAGTCAAGATTTCTTTTTTCAAACCACGTTCTTCAAAATCACGAGTGCGACGAATGATTATATCCATAGCACGGCGAGATTCTTCAGCTGTTACATCTTCATCCATCATTTGATTACCACGACCAGAATATACTAAATGATAGAAGCACACACGATTGATATTTTCTTCTTCAATGAAATCAAAGATATTTTCTAATTCTTGGATATTATGATGATTGATAGTGAAGCGAAGCCCTACGCGTTGGTCAACTGCTACACAGTTTTTAATACCATTCATAGCAGCTTCAAAAGCTCCAGCTTTTCCGCGAAATTTATCATTTACTTCACGAAGACCATCTAAAGAAATGCCCACATAACCTACACCAATATCTTTGATTTTGCGAGCTACTTCTGGTGTAATCAAAGTACCATTAGTAGATAATGTAGGACGTACACCTTTTTTCGCTGCATAGTCTGCAAGTTCAAAGAAATCTGGACGAATTAATGGTTCTCCGCCAGAAAATAATAATACTGGCACATTGAAATCTGCTAAATCATCAATGAATTGTTTTGCTTCTGCTGTAGTCAATTCATTTTGATATTTTTTAGCATCAGAACTCATATAACAATGGCGACATTTTAAATTACATGTACGTGTAGAGTTCCAAACTACTACTGGTCCCATGCCTTCTCTTACGCCATTTCTTGCTTTATGAGCATTATCTGTATAACGAAGAGAGTCTCCAAAATATTCTGTTGCAAATAATAATTTCGTTACGCTTATCAAGTTATTTCACCTATTCCTTATTTTATTTCTAGTTTATACAAGCAAATATTTATATATTCAATATATGTATAAATAATTATGAACGACATTCACATTTACAATATATTTATAATAACAATATAGAGGTTAAAGGTCAATAAAAAGCTTTTATAATAATTTTTCTATTTTGACCAAAAAAATATCTTTTTATCTCCATATATTCTACAGAGATAAAAAGATATTTATATCTTAATAATTTATTCTTTTTTTACCAGCGACTAAACGTTTTAAAGAATTTACTTCACGTGTAAGTCTGTTGATAGCTTTTACTAAAGCAGCTACTGGATTTTCTTCTGTTACAGTTTCTACTTTTTCCACTTTTTCTACTTTAGAAATGCTTTCTTCTTTTGCTTTAACTACTGGTTTTACTTCGATATTTTCTTTTTTCTGTACTGGTGTTTCATCTACATTTTGTACAACTTTACGAGGACGACCTCTTCTTTTCTTTGCTACTCGTTCATTTGCTTTTACTTGTGTTTCTACTTTTTCTACCTTAGTTTCCACTTTTGTTTCTACTGCTTTTTGTGCATTTTTTGGTGGACGACCTCTTCTTTTTTTCTGTGGTGCTTCTTCTTTTACTTCTTTTTTAACCACAGGTTCAGCTAATTTTATATTTTTTGCCATAGCAGCAATTTTATTTACACGTTTTTTAACTGTTTTTGCTTTATTTTCTGTAGGTTCTACTTGTGATATAACTTCTGGATTTTTACGAGGACGACCGCGTTTTTTCTTTGGCATATCCACTGTATTTTCTTCTTTTTTTGTTTCTACTACTGTTTCTACCACAGGATTTTTACGAGGACGACCTCTTCTTTTTTTTGTTGGTTCACTGTTCATTATTTTTTCTTCCTTCACTTTTTCTGTCATATTTTCTTTATTATTTATAATTAATTGACCATCAGCATATAATTTTCTCCATCTTGCTGAAGCTCTTTCTATGCGTTTATTACCTAAAATTGATGGATCAAAACCTGCTTCAATAAAAATTTCTGTAGGTTTCTTCCCTGCCAAATAATTTTTTACATAATAAGACTTAAATGCTTCTGTATAAATAATTCTTGTTTTTTCTACTGATTCCACATTAGGATTTTTACTGAGAATTTTTCTTTGTTCTTCAGTAAATACTTTTGCTGCCAATTCATTTCGCCTCTTTCATATGTATATATCTTATTTATAATCATAATATATACCATTGATAAATTCAATATATTATACTAAAAAATCCCCCTAAAATTTTCCAATTAGTCCTAAAATAAGACCTAATACACCAGAACCAGCCAAAATCTTTATAATTCCTACTTTTTTTCTAACAGCGATAAAAGCTACAATTAATACAAACAAACCTAAATAATCAATATCTGCTACATTTATTGGCATTTTTTCTGTATTGAACAAAGCTAAAAATATAAAACTCATACCAGCAGAACAAATTAATGCTACTACAGCTGGTCTTAATCCATTTAATATACCTTTAATCACCCCAATATTTCCATATTTAAAAAATAATTTCGCTAAAATAATACCTAAAATAAACGATGGAGTTACAAATCCCAATGTTGCCACAATAGCACCTAAAAACCCTGCTACTTTCATGCCGACAAAAGTCGCTGCATTAATACCGATAGGGCCAGGAGTCATCTGTGAAATCGTAAAAATATCTATAAATTCACTCATGCTAAGCCAAGCATGTATATCTATTACTTGTGCTTGAATTAGTGGCATAGAAGCATATCCACCGCCAACACAAAATAAACCGACTTGAAAAAAACTCCAAAATAATTCTAAATAAATCATGATAAAAATCCTTTGCTATTTTTATATCCCTAAATTAATTATATTTTTTATCTCTCATTAAAATTAAACCAATAATTCCATCAATAACGATTAAATACATTACATTTATATCTGTAAAAAAACTCATACCAAAGGTAAAACAAATAATAAATAAGGATAATATATATTTTTTCTTTAATTCTTTTTTCAATAAATCATAGGCTACATTGATAATCAATGCTGTAGCACCACATTGCATACCTTTTAATAGCAATTTCACATACGGATTTGTAGCAAATAAATTATAAAAAACACAAATTAATGATAAGGTGATAAGCGGTGGCAATACAGTAGCTAGTAAAGCTGTCAAAGTTCCTTTTACACCACGCATTTTATATCCTAAAATTACAGCAGAATTAATCGCCACTACCCCTGGCATAGATTGAGCTATAGCTACTAAGTCTAAGGCATCTTTTTCTTTTATCCATTTATATTCATCGACATATTTTGCCTTCAATAGCGGTATGATTACAAAACCGCCACCCACAGTAAAAGCACTGATAATAAATGTAGATTTAAATAATTTCCAATAAAAATTCTCTGCTTTTTCCATTTCAACATTCCTTTTACATAAAATAAAGAAATCACTATTATCGATTGAATATACAATAATAGTGATTTCAAATTAACTTAAAATACTATTTAAAAAACAGCTTTAATCTCACCAATGATATCGCCACGATGATTTTTCAATACAGGTGGATACATTGATAACAATTTATTATATTCTTCTTCATTAATATAATTAAAATGTTTGAGCATTGCAATTACCATTGGAGTTACTGCTGCATAGCTTCCATCTTCGATTTTAAAAGCCAAACCAGATTTCAATTCACGAGAAGCTAAACAATATACTGCATCTGCACCAATTTTAGCCAATACACGTCCATTTGTTACTTCTGCTACTGCTTTATCAATTCTACCTGTTCCAGAAACCATCTGCGGATATGCACACATAGCATCGCGAATTTTTATGGCAGCTTCTGTGTATTCGCCCCAATTTCCTTCTTCTGCATTCATCAAGCGAGCATAAGCATATGCCATTTTATCAAGTGGTAAATAAAATACAGGCACACCACAACCATCAATACCAATATCCAATTCATCTTCAGGAATACCAGCTGACATAGCTACTATTTGATGAATGATTTTTTGAGCTTCATGGTCTGGTTTTATATAATCTTCCACCGGTATATTCAACAACTGACAAAGAGCTATGATTGCTGAATGTTTACCAGAACAAGGATTATGCAATGCTGATGGTTTTAAATTATTTTTTACTAATTCTTTGAAAGCTTTTCCACTCATAGGACGAGCAGAACCACAGTTTAATACTTCTTCAGTTAAACCTAATTTATGCAAAATAGATTTTACTGTCTCTACATGAATATCTTCACCGCTATGAGAAGAAGCAAGTATTGCTAATTCTTGTTGTGTTAAATTATATTTTTCAACGCCACCTAATTTTACAAACTGTAATAATTGAAAAGGTTTCGCTGCACTGCGCCAAAACATTGGTAGGTGAGCATTGCCTACTTTATCAATAATATTGCCATCAACGCCAACACAAACAGCATCGCCTCGATGAATATTTTCTACATATTTTCCTCTTGTGTAATGTAATAATTCTACACTCATTTTCTCACCTCAATAATAAAATCTTTAGATTATCTTTTATCATACCATAGCACTTTATTTTTTTGTAGTAATTTATTGATTTTAAAATATCTAGCTTCTATAATTAATATGCATAGAAAAATTTTAAAAATGTGAGTTGAATGTAATGGAAATAGCTTTAATTGCTTTTTTAGCCTTCGTCATTGATTGCATAATTGGCGACCCTAATTCTAAATATCATCCTGTAGCTTTGATGGGAAAATTAATTGATATCCTCGATAAATTATTGCGCAAAGATAATGCTACTGAACCTACAAAATTAGTCTGTGGCTTTATTTTAGTAGCTATATTATTGAGCTTTAGCTATGGCATAACTTATGGCATAATCACACTTCTTGATGTATTTAATTGTCCTAATTGGCTCAATATCTTTATCCAAGCTGTAATCTTAAGCTTTATGATTTCACCAAAATCTCTAGCTAAAGCAGGCAAAGAGATTTATGATGAATTAATCAATCACAATCTTGATGAAGCTCGCAAAAAAGTAAATTATATCGTAAGTCGCGATGCCAATCGCATGAATGAACAAGATATCACTCGTGCCACTGTAGAAACGGTAGCGGAAAATATTGTAGATGGTATTATCTCACCTTTATTTTATTTTTTTATCGGTGGACTACCACTCGCTATACTTTACCGCATGAGCAATACCATGGACGCTATGATTGGCTATAAAAATGATAAATATCTTTATTTCGGCAGAACAGCTGCCCGCATTGATGATGTTTTAAATTTCATTCCTGCGCGCATAACAGGGCTTTTATTAATAGTTGTAGCCTTTTATTCCAAATTAAATGCCAAAGGCGCTTTAAAAATGATGATGCGTGATGCCAAAAAACATCCTAGCCCTAATGGTGGTTATACCGAAGCTACAGTAGCTGGCGCACTAGATATTCGCCTAGGCGGTATAAACTATTATTTTGGTCGTCAATCTTTCCGAGCTTATATGGGCGAAGCTATCAATGAATTAAATGCTCGACATATTCAACAAACCATAAAATTAATGTACAATGTTTCTACTTTATTTTTAATCATTATGTGCATTGGTTATATTATAATCACAAAATATCAAGAACTTAGTCTCTAAATCATAAGTAGGTGAATAATAGATAATGCAAGATACTCAATATAAAAAAGGATTAGTAATCGTTCACACTGGAAACGGCAAAGGAAAAACTACAGCAGCTTTAGGGCTTGCAATCCGTGCATGGGGCGAAGGCTTAAAAGTTTTAATTCTCCAATTCATCAAAGGCAGTTGGAAATATGGCGAATTAAAAGCCTTAGCCAAATTTACTCCAGATATCACAGTGAAACAATGTGGTGAAGGTTTTACTCGCCGAGGTAATACAGATATAAAAATCCATCAAGAAGCTGCTAAAAAAGCACTTCAAGAAGCAAAAATGGAAATGATAAGCAATAAATGGGATATGATTATCTTAGATGAAATAAATTATGCTATTGATTTTGATTTAGTTGAGTTAAAAGATGTCTTAGATTTAATCGCTGAAAAACCTGCTGATTTACATCTCGTTATGACAGGACGAAATGCCAAAGAAGAAATCATTCAAAAAGCTAATTTAGTAACAGAAATGAAAGAAATCAAACACCCTTATAAAGAAGGCATCAAAGCCCAAAAAGGTATTGAATTTTAAATTTAAACAAAAATGCACTCCAAGGAAAGTTTTCCCATTGGAGTGCATTTTTTAATTTTTTATCTTACCTAAAATGCGATTACAAATAATAAATAATACAATCATATATAAGCATAAAATACCGATAGATAATATAGAAAGCTCTTGATTATGTGTGATAGCACGCAACAAAGTCGATGTATGCGTCAGTGGCAAAGCTTCAATAAAATAATGCAGTAATAATGGCAATTTATCCGTGGAGAAAAATGTGCCACATAAAAATGACATCGGCAATAAAATATACGTATTAAATCTTGCCATATCTTCAAAAGTCTGTACTGTCATTGCTGCTGAAAAACCAATTTCAGCAAAGATGACACAATTTATAATCAATATAATTATAAATAATGGCGTAATCGCAAATTTCGCACCAAATAAATAAGCTAAAACAACGATAATCGCTGAAGAAATCATGCCACGAAGCACAGCAGCCAAAATCTTTCCTGCTACAAAAGCTATTGGTCGAATAGGCGATACTAAATATTCCTCTAAAGATTTATGATATATACGTTCTGCATGTACAGGAGTCAAACTATTAAAAGCTATATTCATAGAATTTAAAGCCAAAATCCCTGGAACTAAGAAATCTAAATATGAACCAGTCCCTGTATTAATACTTCTACCTAAGCCCCAGCCAAAAGCCACCATATATAAAATAGGTGCTACCATACGACTTAAGATGAATTTTATCATGCGATGTTTCAATACTACCCAGTCTCGCCAAAAAACAGTCCAAATATCATATAGCATAATCAGCTCACCGTCCTTCCTGTCAATTCTACAAAGACATCTTCTAAATTGGAATGACGTATAGTTGTCGCTACATCTAAAGTTCCAGCAAAATCTGCACATTCTTTGCGTGAATTAAAGAATTTATACTCTCTAGACTCTTCGCTATCCCATTCTACAACATATTTGCCAATTTGCTCACAAAGAGCTTTTGGCGTATCCAATTTTATTAAACTACCTTTATTTAAAATAGCCACTCTATTGCATAGATTTTCTGCTTCTTCAATGTAATGAGTAGTCAAAACTACAGTCACGCCATCTTTTGGCAATCGGCGTATTAAATCCCAAATGCGTCGGCGCACCTGTGGATCTAAAGCTACCGTTGGCTCATCTAAAAATAAAATTTTAGGATTATGCATCAAAGCTCGCACAATCAATAAACGTCTTTTCATACCACCAGATAGACTTTTTACTTTATCATTAACTCTATCTTGAAGCTCTACATAATTTAATAATTCTTCAATGCGAGCATGGCGCTGACTTTTGGGAATGTGATGTAATCTTCCATGTAATTCCATATTTTCCCAAACAGTCAAATCCTGATCAAAATTTATATGTTGCGGTACTACTCCTATATATTTTTTTACATTTAATTCATCGCTGAATATATCTTTTCCCTTATATAAAATTTCTCCAGCTGTAGGCTTTGTAAGCATAGTAAGCATGCGAATAGTCGTCGTCTTACCTGCTCCATTTGGCCCTAAAAGCCCAAAGATTTCACCTTCATCAATCGTCAAATTTAAATCTCTTACAGCCGTTTTTTCTATATTTTTACCTTGTTTATTTTTAGAAACAAAATTTTTCTTTAGGGATTTTATTTCAAGCATATTTATTCCCCTTATTATATTAATTTTTAACTAAAGATACTGGAAAAATTATTTTATCTTCTGGATTTTGACAGTTTTGATACATCTTAGCATTCACACCAAATACTTTAGCTAAATTTTCTACATCAAGCACAGTATTTGGCTCACCTTGCTCAAATACATGTTTATCTTTCAAGATAACTATATCATCAGCATACATACGAGCATGATTTATATCGTGTAAAACCATAATTACTGTCATTTTTTCGCGTTTATTCAATTCATCTACTATCTGCATAACTTCTATTTGATGAGCAATATCTAAATAAGTAGTTGGCTCATCTAATAATAAAATCTTTGGCTGTTGAGCAAGTGCCATTGCAATCCATGTACGCTGTCTTTCACCGCCAGATAAAGTGCTGACTAAGCGATGAGAAAAAGATGTAATATGTGTTTTTTCCATTGCTTCTTCAATAATCGCTTGCTCTTTTTTATTATTCAATGATTTAAACATAGAGCGATAAGGAAATCTACCATAACTCACAAGCTCTTTTACCGTTAAATCTGTTGGTGTTGTCGCTCCCTGTGGTAATATTGCCATTTTCTTCGCTAGATTTTTTCTGGATAAATGCAAAATATTTTCTCCATCAATCAAGATTTCGCCTTTATATTGACGATTTAATCCTGAGATAGCTTTTAATAAAGTCGATTTACCACAACCGTTTGGCCCTATGATAGCTGTCTTTTTTTCAGCTTTAAAATCAATATTAATTCCATCTAAAATCAATTTATCATGTATTTTTATCATTAAATCAGATACTTTTAAATTAACCATATTAAAGCTCCTTTCTAAGTAAAAATAAAAAGAATGGAGCTCCTAATATCGCCATGAAAATTCCCACAGGCAATTCCAATGGAGCAAAAGCTACACGGGCGAAAGTATCACTATAAGTAACTACAGCTATCCCCAAAAGTGCCGACGAAGGTATCAAATAGCGATAATCTGAACCTACAATCAAACGAGCTGTATGTGGTACTATAAGCCCTACAAAACCTAATAAACCAGCTACAGATACAGCACTTGCTGCCAATAATGCTCCTATAGCAGTCAAATAAATGCGTGTTAATTCTACATTAACCCCTAGAGCCTTTGCTATATCATCACCCAATTGCAAAATATTCAAATGGCGTGAACCCAGCATTGCTAAAATAAATCCAATTAAAGCATAAGGCCAAATAATATCTACATGTGGCCATGAACGAGCCGATAAGCCCCCTACCATCCACATCAAAGCACCATGTATTCTATCACTATATAAAACTAAAATAGCGGAAATACCTGCACCTAAAAATGCTGATACTGCCACCCCTGCTAAAATAATACGCAATGGTCTTATACCATTTTTCCATGCCAATAAATAAATGCAAATAGCTGCAATCATAGCACCGACAAAAGCTATAGGCGTTATTAAATATTCCATAGCAGGAAATAATACAATCACTAAAATACCTGTAAGCCCTGCCCCAGAAGAAATCCCTATGATATGTGGATCAGCTAAAGGATTTTTCATCACAGCTTGTAAAATAGCTCCCGCCATAGCCAAATTCATGCCTACTAATCCTGCAACTATCGTTCTTGGCAATCTAATATTATATAAAATCTGTTGGTGAGGACTACTTACACCATCGATAAAAATATTTTTCAATTCACTTATTGGAATAGCTACTGCTCCACTTATTATACTGCAAATAATGCCCGAGCAAGCTAAAATGGCGAATACTATCATCATTAGTATTCGCCATTTATTAATCGCTATGCCAAATTTTGTAGTTTGTAAAACTTCTTGTTTTTGCATAGTCATATCAATTCACCATCAATTAAATTTATCTGGATAAACAAGCTTAGCCATAGTTTCAACCGCTTCTGGATAATGAATGCCTGGACTTAGTAAAAATAATTCCTGTGGCAAGAAATATACTTTCTTTTCTTTTACTGCTGGAAGAGTCTGCCATGCTGGATTATTTTCTACATTCTCCATCATAGATTTCTTTATAGTTTCTAGTTTTCCCATACTTGTAACAAAGATAACATCTGGATTTGCTGATACTAATGTCTCCAAACTATATGGCGCAGAAGTTGGATTGCTTTCTAATGGAGTCAATCCCTTAGCAATATTTTCAAATTCCAAAATCTCTGCCGTTGAACCTGCAATACTACCTTCTAATTGTACAGTTACATTTTGAGCTGTACTATGTAGTATCGCTATGCGTTTATGTTCATTTGGCAATTTGGCTTTTATTTCTGCTATTTTATTATCCATATCTTGTATCAAAGTTTTTGCTTTATCTGGATTTCCTGCAATCTGCCCTAAAACATCTACAGTATGTTTTACTTGGTCATACGTACGCATTTCAAGAACAACTACAGGAATGCCATTTTCTTCAAACGTAGATACAAATTTATCATTCATACCCTTATAAGCAATTACTAAATCTGGTTGAGCTTCTATTACTTTCTCAACATTAATATTATAGACAGTTCCTACTTGTGGTAGATTTTCATCTTCTTTGGGAATACCTGTTTTTGCTGATACCCTAGCCACTATTTTTCCATCAACAGCATGAAGTGGCTCTAAAAAAGATGCTGATAATGGTACTATTCTCTCTGGTTTTTTCGTCAAAACTACTTGTCTATCAGCATCATCTGTAATAGTTAAATAACTATCAGTTCCACTCGAAACATTTTTTTCCTCTGTTTGACTACCACAACCAACTAATATTACTGAAAAACATATTACTAAAGCTAATATACAAAACAAACCATTTAATTTTTTCATAGTAACATTATCTAAGGCAATTAAATACCTTTACTCCTTCTAGTCAAAATAGTTGATAAATAATTTAATTTTTTATCTTTTTGAGCTTGTAAATCATTTATAATTTCTTCATCTGGAAGACCACAACGGCTTACAAGTACAGCATTATCCACCATATCATTTTCAGCTAAAGCATCTACTACTTCAGGATAATTTTTATAAACTTTCATCATTACCACATTATTAGAAACAGCTAAAGCTTTATCAATAGTTTCTTTATCAGCAGTTGCTGGAATTACACTGATGATATCATTGCCTTCAACTAAAGGATAACCTAATTTACTACCAATCGCACAAAATGCTGGCACACCTGGGATAGTTTCAATATTTATATCTTTTTCTTTTGCTAAAAGACGATATACATAAATATATGTACTGTAAAACATTGGATCGCCTAATGTTAAAAATACTACATTTTTTCCAGCTTGTAATAAAGCTAAAATCTCTTCTTTATTTTTCTGCCATGCATCAGTAGTTTCAAAATTAACTACCATTGGAAAAACTTGATATACAATTTCAATATCATCTTTTAAATAAGGTTTAGCTATGCTTAAAGCTACGCTACCATCTTTTTTTTCTGTTTTTGGTGCAATGAGTACATCAGCTTTTTCAATAGCCTTAATAGCTTTCATTGTCAATAATTCTGGGTCTCCAGGACCTACACCAATACCATAAAAAGTTCCTGCCATGATTAAAAATCCTCCTGCATAAAAAGGTATGTGACAAAATTTGCCACATACCTTACTGTATTACATTTTGCATATTTTAGTAGAAACTAAATTACTTAATAAAATAATGCTCTTGTTTATTTTACACTTGCCATATAAAAGCGTCAAGCTTAGGCTACACGGCTTATTTATCTGCTTGCAATGCATCAAAAGCTTCATTTGCTCTATCCACAAATAATTGGCGAACATTTTCATTTTCACCTAAACCGTGAAGATAAGTATCCACTTTGAAACCTTCTTTTTCTAAAATAGATTTATGTGAATCTTCTTCTTCTCCTGCCATATCATTATTAGCATGGTCACCTGCTACCATCATAAGTGGCATTAAAGTTACATTTTTGATTTTCTTAGCTTTTAACTCTTCAATGACATCTTCTAATCTTGGATTACCTTCAACTGTATAAATCAAAACCTTGCCATCATAAAGTTTATTTAAACGATCTTGCATTACAGCATAATATGCATTTGATGGGTCTGGTGTACCATGAGCCATAACAAGTACTGCATCTTTTTTACCTAATTTAGGCATTTGAGATTCAAGTGCTTTCATAGCATCTTCTACATCATCTCTTTGATTTTCTTGTCCCATCCAATACATAAGAGGTGTACCCATAGTCATTTTCTTAAATTGAGTTTTGTAGATATCATAAACAGCTGTTTTATAAGTATATTCAATACCAGGAATAACATCTAAAGAAGTGAGTGCAATGCGATTATAGCCTTCAGCTTTTAGTTGTGCCAAAGCTTCTTCTGGAGTTGGAATATTAATACCTTCTTTAGCTTTAATGCGGTCAATAATAATATGTGAAGTAAATGCTAATACCACTTTAGTATTTGGATGTGCTTTTTGAATTTCATCTACAGTTGCTTCAATTGTTTTTGCACGAGTATCTTTAAAAGTAGTACCAAAACTCATCACTACAATAGCATCTTTATTTGGTGCCTTCATTAGCTGTTCATCTGTTGTATTATAAGTACGTAAACCAATTTCTGTTGCTTTTAATAAAGCTGGAGTTGCAGTCTTTACTTCAGAGCTCAACTCATAACCAGAAGCAAAAGATGTTGCAGATACGCCTGTTAAGGCTACACATGCCATAGATGCCATTAAAATTTTTTTCCATTTAGCTTTCATATCGTTCTTTCCTCTCTTAGCTGAGTTATCCCCTTTATCCTACAATTTTCTTTTAAGCTAGGTTAAAAGTCATAAAAAAAATGAACCTTCTGCGCGCTCAAAGGTTCATTTCTAGTATAAAAAATCTCTACATGGAATTATACCGATGTAGAGATAGCCTTATACTGTAATAAATCTCCTACCTATCTCTCGCAGGTCATAACGGTGATTGACAAATAGGCAGTTCTTCTGACTCAAGTTCATCGCTTCTTCAAGCCTTCCCAAGAAAATCTCAGTGACATATTTTTGAAGTCGCTCACTTTCACAGCGGCGGGACCGTAGTAGCTTTTACTACTTTCTCTATTAAGTCCTAGGGACACCTATTCCACTCAATATAAATTATAAATAAAATTAATTAAAAAATTAATTCTATTTTTACCATAACATTTAGTAATAGATATGTCAAGTTATTATTGTGGTTTTTGTACTATCGTTTCTGTCGCTAAACCAAATTTAGTTATGCCAATAGCCTTGAATTTATCTAATAACGCCATTATTTTACCATAATCAATGCTCTCATCAGCACGAATAACTACAGCAAAATTATTATTTTCTTCATATTTTTCTTTTGCACCTTGAAGTAATGTATCTTCATCTATCAATTTATTTTCTAAATACAAAGTGCCATCAGCTTTCATCGTGACTAAATAATTAACATTTGTTTGACTTTGGGCATTTTGCACTTTAGGCATATTTACAGGAATAGTTTTTAAATCCACCATGTATAGCGTGCTAAGCATAAAAAATACCAATAAGAAAAACATAATATCAATCATTGGTATAATCATAACTTCTGGCTTAGAAAAAGCTCTTCTGTCTTTTAAACGCATTATTATTCACCTCTAGTTATATAACCTTCAATTAGTGAAAAAGCCTGTTCCATATCAGTTACAATACGGTCTATTCTCTGCACAAAATATGCATGAATAGCCAAAGATACAATAGCTACACAAAGTCCTGTAGCTGTTGCGATTAAGGCTTCACCTACACCCCCAGTGATAGCAATAGCTTGACCTTCTTCTAAATTAAATACGCTAAAAGCTGAAATCATACCAATTATTGTCCCCAATAAACCTAATAAAGGAGCCATAGTAACAATTACATTTAAATAATAAAGTCTTTCTCTAAATTTAGAAATACTTATCCCTGATTGAACTTCCAACAACATCATCAAATTGATATTTTTATTTTGCATTTTATTGAAAGCAAAATCGACTAAAGAAGCTAAATCCCCCTTGCTATTTTGTGCTAAATTTCTAGCCTCTTCAATTTTATTATTAATCATCAATTTATAAAAATTTTGTGCAAAAGCTCTTCCTGAATCAGCTTTCATAAAATATAATAAGCGTTCTATACCAATAGTGATAATAAAGATTGAGCATATTAATAATATGTACATTACTAATCCGCCCTTATGAAAATACTCTACACCTTGCATCAATAAGTCCATGAAAAGACCTCCTATAAAAATCTCACTTCTTGTATTATAATTTATTCATACTAATAATAAGCTTATCAAATATAGCTGTCAAACCTAAAATCAAAAAACTTAACAATTAAGGAAGTGCTTTTATGTTTACTACAAAAGTTCAAGTCGCCCATCATGATATGCAGGATTTTATTTCTAATTATCAAGACATAGACAAATTTTTGACTTATTGCCAACAATGTAATAATTATAATCATAAATGGTCTTGTCCACCACTTAGCTTTAATCCTAAAACTTATTTGAGCCAATATAAATCTATTTATTTAGTAGCTGTACAAATAAATTACAGTGAAGATACTATAAATAGCTTAACTACTAAAGAAGAAATTTGTACATTTACTCGCAAAACTTTGCGCAAACTAAAAAATGAAATAGCTACTGCTCTACTAAATTTAGAAAATGATAATACAATCTCTCTATCTTCTGGTGGCTGTAGTTACTGTTGTAAATGCAGTAGAACTGTTAATCAATCTTGTAAAAAACCAGATAAAATGCGTCATTCTCTTGATTCTTTTGGCGTAGATTTAGGAAAAGTAATGGAAGATATATTTAATATAAAATTACTTTGGGGCTTAGATAAATTACCAAAATATCACGTATTAATTCATGCTTTAATCTCTAACGAAACTATTTCTGCTACAACTATATCTGACATAATAAGCAAAAACAGCGTATAACTATAATAGTTATACGCTGTTGTTTTAAAAAATATTCTTTCCCCCTCAGTTAAGGGAAAATATATAAAGTTATGGGGGAAAGAGAGAGAGTTAACAAATTATTTTAATTTCCACATAATGTCGGAAAGCATGAGCTGATCTTTAAATTTATCCATATCTAAATCTTTAGTGATATGAACGAATTCAATACCCATCATATTAGCCCAATCGCGAAGTTGTTCAGCAGTTACAGTGTAGCTGATAACACTATGATGTGCACCGCCTGCTAAAATCCAAGCTTCACCAGCTTCTTCAAGGCTTGGCATTGGTTTCCACATTACGCGAGCTACAGGAAGATTTGGCATTGGCATAATAGGTTTTACGCATTCTACATCGTTAACGATAAGACGCATTCTACCACCCATATCTACAAGAGTAGCTACAATAGCACTGCCTGCTTTACCTTCAAATACAAGACGAGCTGGAGCATCTTTGCCACCAATTCCAAGTTCATGAACTTCAATTTTTGGAGTTCCTTCTGCAACGCTAGGGCAAACTTCGAGCATATGTGCACCAAGGTTATAGCTATCTTCGCCATCTTTACCAAAATGATAAGTGTAGTCTTCCATTAAAGCAGTACCTTTATCAATACCCTGTGCCATAGTTTTCATAACTGCAGTGAGGCAAGCAATTTTCCAATCGCCTTCTGGACCGAAACCATATCCTTGACCTGTTAAATCTTGAGTTGCAAGACCTGGAAGTTGATCCATACCATAAAGGTCTTCAAATGTATTTACAAAACCATCTGCTTTGTTATCTTCTAAGAATTTTTTAATAGCAACTTCAACTTTTGCTTGATAACGTACAGATGCAATATTATCTGTATTCATTTCATATTTAGTTTTATATTCAGCAACTTGAGCATCAATTTGTTCTTCAGTTACTGCGTTGATGTACTGTACTAAATCTCCTACTGCATGAGTATTTACAGACCAACCAAATTTGATTTCTGCTTCTACTTTATCGCCTTCAGTAACAGCAACATTTCTCATGTTATCGCCAAAGCGAATAACTTTTAAATCAGCACTAGCGATTACGCCAATTGCAGTACGCATCCAAGTTGCAATTTTGTTTTGAACAGCTTCTGTTTCCCAATAACCAACAACAATTTTACGAGCAAGACGCATACGAGTACCAATGAAACCATGTTCACGGTCACCATGTGCAGACTGATTTAAGTTCATGAAATCCATATCGATTTCTTCATTTGGAATTTCTCTATTATATTGTGTATGAAGGTGAAGATATGGTTTTTGTAATTTTTTAAGACCTCTAATCCACATTTTAGATGGGGAGAAAGTATGCATCCATGTGATAATACCAGCACAAGTATCATCATAGTTTGCATCCATCACAAATCTGTCGATTACTTCAGCAGTAGTACCTACAGCTTTAAATTCAATTTTTGCAGGAAGTTTACCAGAAGCATTTAAGCCTTCTACCATTTTTTTAGCGTCTTCTTCAACAGCTTTTAAAGCTTCTGGGCCATATAAGAACTGGCTACCTACGATAAACCAAAATTTGTAGTCTTGTAATTTTTTCATAAAAAAACAACTTCTTTCCTTAAAAATATAACTTATATTATTACTTGCAAATAATTCTATTATAATCTGTTGTATATTTAATATTACCATTTGTTTGAAAATTGGAATATATAATTGTCATACAACATGGTTTTATTATAGCATGTATGTTATACAAATTTCAATAGGAAAAATATAAAATTTATAAAAATTTTTTCAATCTTTCCAACAATTCCACTATATAAATAATTTTTATAGTCATCTTTATCTATATAAAGGAAATTATTTTATCTCAACCTTTCTCCTTAATAAAAAAATTCAAAAAAATTTAAAATTATTTACAATAAGTACTTGTCAAATAAAAAAAACTATAGTACAATCTTTTTCGTCAACATATCATACAACTTGATTAAATTATTCAAATTAGTATGATATTTATAATTGTCTGTTAATTCTATAATAAAGAAAAGGTAGGTTTTATCTCATGTCCACAGCTATTGACACTGAAGCGCTTCAACAAAGTAAACGTATGCGCAAATTAGTATCTGTTGCAGCCGGTATGGCTGGTTTGTTGTTTGGTCTTGATATTGGGGTAATCGCTGGTGCATTGCCATTCATTACAGACCAATTATCACTCACAAGCCAAATGCAAGAATGGATCGTAAGTTCTATGATGTTTGGTGCGGCTATTGGTTCTATTATTACTTTATGGATTTCATCTAAATTAGGTCGTAAAAAATCTATTTTAACAGCAGGTCTCTTATTTATTATTGGTTGTTTTGGTTCTTCATTCGCTCCTAATTATGAAATTTTATTAATCTCTCGTATAATCTTAGGTTTCTCCATTGGGGTTGCTTCTTATGTAGCACCACTTTATCTTTCTGAAATGAGTGAAAAAGAACATCGTGGTCGTTTGATTTCCATGTATCAGCTCATGATTAACTTCGGTATCGTTATTGCATTCATCTCTGATACACTTCTTGCTCCAACAGAAAGCTGGAGACTTATGCTTGGTATCATCAGTATCCCTGCATTCTTATTAATAATCGCTGTTGCTAAATTACCAGATAGCCCACGTTGGCTTGCTTCTAAAGGTTTTACAACTGAAGCTCAAAAAGTACTTAACGTTCTTCGTGGTAACAAAGAAAAAGCTCATGAAGAACTCCAAGATATCACAGATAGCTTAAAAGTTAAACAAGCTGGTTTCTCTTTATTCAAAGCAAACAAAAATGTTCGTCGTGTTGTTTTCCTTGGTATGTTCTTACAGTTCATGCAACAATTCACTGGTCAGAACATCATCATGTATTATGCTCCAAAAATCTTCAGTCTTGCTGGTTTTGAAAGCCACACAGACCAAATGTTCGCTACTATCTTAGATGGTATGACCTTCGTTATCTTCACTTGGATTTCCATGCAGTTCATCGATAAAACTGGTCGTAAAATCGCACTTAAAATTGGTTTCGGTATCATGGCTTTAGCTCTTATCGTTCTTGGCTGGTGCCTCATGCAATTTGAAGGCGGAAATACAGCTCAATGGATTTCTTACACTGCTGTTGGTATGACAATTCTTTCCATCGCTGGTTATGCTATGAGTGCTGCACCTGTTATCTGGATTTTATGCTCTGAAATTCAACCTCTTAAGAGCCGTGACTTCGGTATAGCTTGCTCTACTACTACAAACTGGGTATCCAATATGATTATCGGTGCTACATTCCTTTCCCTTCTCGAAGGTATTGGTTCCGCTCAAACATTCTGGTTATATGGTATTTTGAACATAATCTTCATTTTCTGCACAATCTACATTGTTCCAGAAACAAAAGGTGTTTCTCTTGAAAAAATTGAAAGCAATCTTATGGAAGGTAAAAAACTTCGCGATATTGGTTGCTAATGTTGCTAATAATGAGATAAGTTCAAGGAGGAAAATATTATGTTAATTACAATAGGTCGTCAATATGGTGCTGGCGGACGCGAAGTAGCAGAAATTCTAGCTAAAGAACTTCAAATCCCTCTTTATGATAGAAAATTAGTTGCTTTGATTGCTGAACATCTTGAAAAAGGTTGTAAATTAGAAGAATTAAATCTCACTTATACTAATCTTTATGGTGATGAATCTCCATATGAACATATCTTTGATAATGTTGTTCAAAATGATGATATGTTTATGTTTAAACCTCAATCTAACGCTATAAAACAATTAGCTGATTACTATAAATCTGGTATTTTTGTAGGTCGTTGTGCTAATTATATCTTAAATGACTATAATGCTTATAGCTTCTTTATCGTTGCTGACGATGATTTCAGAACTACTAGAGGTCAACTTGTTTATCATAAATCTTTATCTGAATTAAAAAAAGAAGACCAAAAACGTGCTTCTTACTATAATTACTATACAGGACTTAACTGGGGCGAACCTAAAGATTATGATTTAATAATCAATGTAGCTCGTACAGGCATTGAAGGTGCTGTAAAAGTTATTAAAGAATACGTTGCTAATAATCCTAAATAATCTTGCTTGACATCAACACTTCTTTTATGTTAAAGTATCACATCTTTTTCATAAAAGGAGTGTTTTTTTATGCCTTATGGTGTCCTAGCTGATATTTTTTGCATTATTCTTGGAGGTATTATCGGTCCTAATTTGAATATTAAAATTACATATAAGTATAGAGAACCTCTAATTAAAATTTTCGGCATAAGTGCTTTAGCTATCGGTATTATATCTTTTATCAAGGTAAATTGTTTACCTTGTGTTATTTTAGCTTTAATTTTAGGATTTATATTAGGAGAATTTTTCGATTTAGATACTAAATTAAAAAATTTACTAGCTAAGATAATCTATAAATTAAATTTTAAGCATAAATTTAAAAATGAAGAAGAAAAAAATCTATATATGGATTTTTACTTATTAGTCGCTGCTACTTTTTGCGCTAGTGGCACTAATATCTTTGGTGCATTTAATGAAGGTTTATCTGGTGATACTACAATTTTATTTTCTAAAGCTGTAATTGATATTTTCGCCTCTATCATATTTGCCACTAGATTAGGCTATCCTATGCTTTTGATTACTATACCTCAATTTATCATCATGGGTGGTCTATTCTTTTGTTCGCAATTTTTAATGGTATTTATCTCTAATACTATGATTTTAGATTTTATCTCTATTGGTGGATTATTGACTATTATTTTAAGCTTGAATATGATTGGCATTTCTATTGTCAGCATTGTTAATATATTGCCCTCTCTTGTCATTATTTTCCCTATATCTTATTTATTTTCTTTTATTTTTCTATAATATTTTTCTATAAAAAAAGCGAGTCATATGACTCGCTTAAAATGTTTTTACAGATTCTCTTTCTACTAGATTTGGTGGGAATTTCACACTGACATTCAAACTTGGATTTTCCATCAATTTCAAAAGTTGTATAGCCACTGTTTTTCCCATTTCTTTCTTAGGATGAGCAAAAGTTGTTAACCCAATAGCTGACTCTAATTCCAAATCATCAAAACTTATGATCGAAATATCATCTGGTATTTTTTTATCAATCTTAGTAAATAAATCGACTAAATATCTTGCTATCTGGTCATTATAACAAATAATGGCTGTAGCATCATTTAGACGTCTTAAGATTTCACGGTCTAATTCACCATTCATAATAAGTTTGATATCCTCAGTTGTATACCAAAACATATTTTTTTCTGATTGCAATAAATTATGTTTTTTCAAAGCATTAATCGCACCTGAATAACGCAATTGACCTTGCATATCATCAGATTTAAAAATACCAGCAATCTTTTCATGACCATGTTTTATGAGATATTCACCAGCAGATTGCCCTGCTAGATAATCGTCCATACGCACACTTGGTATATTCATTGGCGGATTAGTATCAGCATGGATAAACACACATGGTATTCCTGCTGATTTTATTTTTTGATAAAAATCTGTATTGATATATGGTATACCACTTTTTGATGGCTCAATAATTAAGCCATCAATATTGTTTTTCAACATAGTATCTAAAATATATGCTTCTTTTTCCACTCTATTATAGGTAAAAGCTAACTGCATGAAATAGCCGTTTTTAGTCAATACTTTCTCTATTCCTTGTACAATACTTGGAAAAATATAATCATCTAAATAAGTTAGAACAACACCTATATTTCTTGTTTTTTTCTTTATTGCTGATTTTGAAGCACATACATATGTTCCGCTACCACGTCTTCTCTCTAGCAATCCTTCGCTTTCTAGTACACTAGTTGCCTGTCTTACTGTTTGACGACTAATTGAGAATTTTTTTCCCAACTCATTTTCAGAAGGCAATCTCATGCCTACACTAAATTCTCCGCTTAAAATTTGCTCTCTTATCCAATTCATTAAATCTATATATTTCGGAGCATCTGCCGTTGCCATTTCCACACCGTCCTTCCTTTTATAAATATAACAACTTCTTTTTTTATATTTATATGTGTATCTATATAGTTTACCAAATAACTACTAAATAATACAACTAATTATTAAAAATATTAAGATGGGGAAATATTGTAATATACAACATTCCCCCATTTTTTTACTATATGTGTTTATCCTCTTTTTGATACACTCTTTGCAGTTTCTGTCACATTTAATACAGTCATTAAATTGCTACCTTTTGCTGCTTCACTAGCTGCTGCAATAGCGCCTTCTACAATTGGAGCATCAGCTATTTTTACACGTTGATGCAACTGCATAGATAATCCTTCAATCGCTAATCCTGCTGATATGATAGAACTACCTACATCTGTAATGATAATTACACCATTTTGTCCATCATCTGCCTCTTCAATGGCTCGACAAATTTTTGCACTATCTGTGCCAAAACTACCATCAGCAGTACCTCCAGCAGCAATAATTTTCAATTCATTTGGAACTACTTTTTTTGCCATATCTCTAACACCTTCAGCAATGCTTACCATGTGTGAGACTATTACTATACCTACCATTATCTTCACCTCTATTTTTATTTATTACTTTCCATTGAACTCTTAGATGTTAATTTATTTTTATGTTCAGTAATTAATGCTTGCATAATGATAAATATACATAACAATGCACCAACTACGATTTTAGTCCACCAAGCAGACAATGTTCCCTGAAAAGTTATAAAGGTGAGAATTATACCTTGAATTAATACACCAAAAATAGTACCTGGCATAAAAGCTACCCCACCAGTTAATAATGTTCCACCAATGACAGAAGAAGCGATAGCATCCATTTCCATGCCCATTGCATGTAATGTATATCCAGATAACATAGTCCAAGAATATACTACACCACCTAAAGCTGCACAAAAACCACTTATTACATATGCTAAAATTTTAGTTTTTGTTACAGGTAAACCCATTAAGGATGCAGAATTTTCATTACCACCAATTGCAAATATAGTTCTACCAAATTTTGTATATTTTAATACTATAATGGCAATAATTAATACAATTAATGCTACCAAAGCACCAACAGAAATAAATCCTGTTCCAAACATATTTATACGTTCTGAAGCAATAGCTACATAACTTGGATTATCAATATTAATAGTATCTCTAGAAATAACAGCTGTCATACCACGACAAAAAAACATACCTGCTAATGTTACAATAAAGGGTTGCATCTTAAATACTGAAATCAAATATCCTTGGACAAATCCTATAACAATACCAATTAATAAAACTAAACAGATAACTACAGGTATTGCAAGTTCTGTATTCTGTAATAAATATGCTAAACACATACATACAAGTGCAACAACTGCACCTACAGAAATATCAATACCACCACCACCAGTGATAATTGTAAAAGTTACACCAACAGTAACAATAATTAGAGATGCATTATCAATAAGCAAGTTCCAAAAAACTTGTGGTCTAGAAAAACCATTATACATCGCTATACCAATACCATATAGTACTATGAATAATATTACAGTTACAAAAAATTGAAAATATCTTGAGGCTATTGCGGAATTTATATATTGTTTCATATTCATGCTTTATCCACCGCCTTTACTGTATTTTTTTTGCTCTTATTAAAAATTTCACGGAAATATTTAGATTGAATTAAACATAAAATAATTACAACAATAGCTTTTACTACTGGTAATTGGTCAGAAGCTACTCCCATTGCATACATAGTAGTTGTTAATGTTTGAATAGTAATAGCACCAATTATACTACCACCAATATAAAATTTACCACCACTTAATAATGTACCGCCTAAAGCTACTGCTAAGATAGCATCCATTTCCATATTTAACCCAGCATTATTGGCATCTGCTGCACGAATCAACGAACTTTCAATTAATCCTGAAACACCTGCACAAAAACCAGAAAAAGCATATACTAAAAAGATAATTAAAGCAACATTTATACCAGCATATCTACTTGCTGTTGGATTAATACCTACCGATTGAATAAACAAACCAAGAGATGTTTTTTTCAATATAAACACAACTAATGCTATCATTAAAATTGCAATAATAATTGGACTTGGAATTATATTACCTGGAATATTTCCACCAATATAGCTAAATGGTGCATAATAAACTGTTATAATTTGTCCTTCAGTAAGTAACTGGGCAATACCTCTACCTGCAACCATTAAAATAAGTGTTACAACCATTGGCTGTATCTTTATCTTTGCTACTAAAAAACCATTCCACATACCGCAGATAACACCAGCTGCAACAGCTGCAATCATAGCTACAATCATTGGATATTCAGCTACACCATCGCCTCTACCACCAATAAGACTACAACAAACAGCACCTGAAATAGCAACTACTGCACCTACAGAAATATCAATACCTGCTGTAGCAATAACAAAAGTCATACCTAATGAAAGAATAATCAAAGATGATGAACGATTTAAAATATCAAACACACGACCATATAATCTACCATCCTGTGTTATCTCAACATCTAAAAATCCGGGAACAAAAATAATATTAAAAATAACCAAAATTGCTAAAGCAACTAAAGGTAAAAAAATTGAACTAGATTTAAATTTTTTTAATTTATCCATTAAACTTCACCTCCAGCAATAGCTTTCATAATGTTTTCTGAAGTAACTTTGTCGCCTTCTATTTCTGCAACTTTTTTACGATCGCGAATAACTGTTATCTTTGTACAAGTTCTAATCATTTCATCCATTTCACTAGAAATAAATATAACAGACATACCTTTAGATTTAGCTAAAGCTACAGCCATTTTTTGAATTTCACTCTTTGTACCAACATCAATACCACGTGTTGGTTCATCTAATATTAATAAATTAGGTTCTGTTATAAGCCAACGAGCAATAATAACTTTTTGCTGATTTCCACCACTTAAATTACTTACTAATTGTTCTCTATCAGAAACTTTTATTTTTAATAATTGAATACAATCATCTGCAAATACTACCTGTTCTTTATATGGTATATATTTAAACATTCCCTTTTTAGCCTGTAATGCCAAAATAATATTTTCACGAACACTTAATGAACCTATTATTCCTTGTACTTTTCTATCTTCTGGACAAAATGCTATTTTTTCATTCATTGCTTCAATTGGATTTTTTAAATTAACTTTTTTACCATTAATTATAATTTCTCCTTTAGTAATTGAATTTACTCCAAATAGCAATTCGGCTGTTTCTGTACGACCAGAGCCTAGTAAACCACCAAGACCAATTACTTCGCCTTTATGTATAGTTAAATCTACATTATTCAATTTACCAGTACAACCGATATTTTTAGCTTCAAGAAATACCTCATCTGATGGTACACTTTTAGCACCCATTTTATCAAATTCTTTTACAGAATCTAAATCTTTACCAACCATTTTAGCAATTAATTCTACCTGTGGTAATTTATCAATATCATATGCTCCAACTAATTCGCCATTGCGTAAAATTGTAATTCTACTACACAATTCATAAATTTGTTCTAAGAAATGTGAAATAAAAATTATTCCCATTCCCTTTTTTTGTAATTGACGAATAATGCTAAACAAACGTTTTGTTTCTTCTTCATCTAAACTAGATGTTGGTTCATCAAGAATTAAAATTTTAGCATCAACATCAACAGCACGTGCTATAGCTATCATTTGTTGAATAGCGACAGAATAATGATCTAGTGTTTTTGTCACATCAATATGAATATTTAGACTATTTAACAATTCAGCAGAACGTTTATTTATTTGTTTCCAATCAATAAAACCAAATTTTTTAGGTTCACGTCCAATAAAAATATTTTCTGCAACAGTTAAATTAGGGCATAAATTTACTTCTTGATATACAGTAGAAATACCACATTCTTGTGCTTCTTTTGGATTATTTGGTGAAATTTCTTTACCATTTAAAGTAATCGTACCACCATCACGATGATAAACACCTGTAAGAACTTTAATTAATGTAGATTTTCCTGCTCCATTTTCTCCCATTAATGAGTGAATTTCACCAGCTCGTAAAGTAAAATCTACATTAGATAAAGCTTTAACTCCTGGAAATATTTTATCTATATTTCGCATTTTTAAGAGAACATCACCCATATTCTCACCTCATTCAAGTAAAATTTTATACAAAATAAGCCGTACTTGCCGTTCAAGCCAAGTACGGCTTTTTACTATTTCTAGTAATTATTACACAATGAAATTAATATTTTCTTTCTGGTAATGTTTTTTCAGCAACATCTGCTGGGAAGACTCCTTCTTCCATATATACCATTTTATCTACTTGTTCACCATTTAAAATCTTCTTAGCTGTTTCCATGAGCAATGGTCCTTGTAATGGATTGCATTCAACAGTACAATTTGATTTACCTTCAATCATAGCCTGGAAAGCACCTTTTACACCATCAACAGAAACAATTACAATATCTTTACCTGGCTGTAATCCAGCTGCTTCAATAGCTTGAATAGCACCTAAAGCCATATCATCATTTTGAGAGAATAAAATATCGATTTTATCACGACCACCAGATTTTAAGAAAGATTCCATAACTTCTTGACCTTTTTGACGTGTAAATTCACCTGTCTGAGACATTAAAATCTGATATTTACTTGCATCTGGAGATGCTTTCATTGCTTCTTCAAAACCTTCAGAACGTCCAATTGCTACAGAAGAACCTACAGTACCTTCGAGTACTGCTATATTATAAACACTACCTCCATCACGAGGTGTTTTATTTTGTGCTTTCATATATTGGTCAATCCATTCAAAAGCTTTTTTACCTTCAGCTTTTGAATCTGTACCTATTTTAGCTACATATAAATCATCACTTACTTTTGCATCACGGTCAACAATAACTACTGGAATACCTGCATCTTTTGCTTCTTGTAAAACAGTATCCCAACCAGTTTCAACAATTGGTGTAAATGCAATTAAGTCTACTCCTTGTGCAATGAAAGAGCGAATTGCTTTTATCTGATTTTCTTGTTTTTGCTGTGCATCTGAAAATTGGAGATTTATTCCTGCATCTTTTGCTGCTTGTTTAATAGATTCTGTTTGTGCTGTTCTCCATTCAGATTCAGCACCTAATTGAGAATAACCTATTGTAATTTCTTTACCATCTTTTGCGGCTCCACTTTCAGTTCCACTACTAGAACTGTTATCACTTCCACATCCTACACAAAAAGCCAACATGGTAAGACCGGTTAACGCTGCTACTAATCTTTTCATAATTTCACTCCTTAATAATGTTTTATAAAAATTTTATGCTTGTAAATCCACCGGTTTATTTAACTTGCTATTATCATACAACTTTTTGATTAATTTTGCAATAGGTAATATATATTTATTTTAAAATTTTAAAAATATTTCAAAATAAACTATAACTTAAATTATATTTATACTAAAAAATCATAAATTCAGTTTATAAACATAACAAAAAAACCTAAAAGTGCATACATTTTATAGTATACATTTTTAGGTTTTTTACATTTTATAAATTATCTAATAACATTTCGCCTACGCTATCATACAACTTTGTTGCAACATTTTTAGCATGCATAGTTGCTGAATTTAAACTATATCCTTCAAATTCTTTTATCATAGGCACATCATTTTGAGCATCGCCTATTGTTAAAACCTGTTCAAAGTATTTATCTTTTTGTAAATCCAATAATTCTTTGACTCCTTGAGCTTTATTTATTCCCTTAGCACATATATCTATACAATTTAAATTCATATTAGCTAAGAAAGCTCCTTCAAATTCATTATTTATACGTTTAGCATAATTGTTAGCAATTTCTTCTGTTTCATAGGCTAAACTAATTTGTATTACATTCATTTCAGATAAAGCTTGTTCTACAGATATTTTTTTTATGATGTCTTGATTTTTATATTTTTCAGACTCAAAATACTTTAACAACTGTGATTTAGAGCTATTTATCGTTGTTCTCATTTTTTCTGCCGATGAAAATAAAATATGCCAACTTTCTTTGGCAATATCACTATGAACAAGTTTTTCTAATTGTATTTTATTCAAAGGAAATGATTTTATTAATTTCAAATTTTTATCGAAAATTGTTCCACCATTATTACAAATTACAAAATCATACGTAAGCTCTTGATTATTTACTTCATGCATTAAAGAATGAACATCTCTACCACTACATAAAACAAAGATATTTCCTTTACTTCTCCATTCATTTACAGCTTCTATATTTATTTGCGGTATGATATCTTCATGGTGAAAATATAATGTCCCATCAAAATCACTAAATGCAATTTTCATTAAAAACGCCTCTCTTCTATTCATCTCAATATCTTATATTATAAAAAAAAAGCAGACAAAAGTCTGCTTTTTCTTATTATCTATCAAAATGTTTTTGCCATTGATGATGGAAAGTACCTTCTCTATCAATGCGTTTATACGTATGAGCACCAAAATAATCTCTTTGAGCTTGAATGAGATTTGCACCTACAACTTTTGTACTCAAACCATCAATATAAGAAATTGCATTGGCAAAAGCTGGTACTGGTACACCTGCTAAAATAGCTTTAGCTACAATTTTTCTTAAACATTGCTGATTATTTTTTACTTTTTCAGCAAAGAATTCATTTTCAATTAAATTATCTAAATTAGGTTCTTGCTGATAAGCATTAGTTATATTATTTAAAAATCTCGCTTGAATGATACAACCAGCTCTAAAAATAGAAGCAATATCACCTAAGTTTAAATTCCAATCGTATGTTTCAGAAGCGCTTTTATAAAGAGCAAGACCTTGAGCATATGCTGCAATTTTAGCTGTATATAAAGAGCGTCTTACATCTTCTACAAAATCTGCATCAATTTCTACAGGTAATACTTTTTTCAAACCACTTGCTGCTAATTGTTGACGTTTTTCATAGAAAGAACTGATATTTCTAGCATTGCAAGCACTTGTCATAATAGATGTATTCACACCTTGTTCTAAAGCAGCTAAGCTTGTCCAACGACCTGTACCTTTTTGCCCTGCACTATCTAAGATTTTATCTACTAATTCGCCTTCGCCTAAATCATCTTTTTCTTTAAAGATATCTGCTGTAATACCAATTAAGAAGCTATTTAATTCACCTTGGTTCCATTCATTGAAAATATCTGCAATCTGGGAATTTTCATATCCACCAACATGTTTTAATAATAAATAAGCTTCAGCAATAAGTTGCATATCTGCATATTCAATACCATTATGCACCATTTTTACATAATGACCTGCACCATTTTCACCAATATATGTGCAACAAGGTTTACCATCTTCAGCTTTAGCGGAAATAGCTTCTAAAACTTCTTTGATTTCTTTATAACTTTCTTTATTACCGCCTGGCATTAATGCTGGGCCATTGAGTGCTCCCTCTTCACCGCCAGATACACCAACACCAAAATATTTAAATCCTTTAGAAGTTACATATTCATATCTTCTTTGTGTATCTTTAAAGAAGGAATTGCCACCGTCCATGATGATATCTTCTTTATCTAAATAAGGTAAAAGACTTTCAATTACACTATCTACTGCTTTACCTGCTGTTACCATGATAAAGAATTTACGAGGACGAGTCATACCTTCCACTAAAGATTTTACATCATAAAAAGCTGTTATATTATCATGTGGATGATTTTTAACAAAAGCTTCTGTTAAATCTGGAGTGTAATTATATACGGCTACTTTGAAATTATGATTTGCCATGTTTAAAGCTAAACAGCTTCCCATTACACCCATACCAATAACTGCTATATTTGATTTCATAAATTTTATTTTCCCCCATTAAAAATTAAAAAAATATATCTATATTGTACAACTGTCTATCAAAAAAAGCTACCAATAAGGTAGCTTTTTTATTTTTCTCGTACAATATATTATCGCATGTCTAAAATTCAGCTACTAAATTATTCATAAAATACAATTATCTTCTTTATTTATAATTTATTTGCATAAAATCTTCAAAAACTATCAAAATAAGATTGCATTTAAAATCATTACACCAATAATACCTGCAACGGAAATAATAGTTTCTAAAGCACACCATGTGCGAATTGTTCCCTTTATAGTTAAGCCAAAGAACTCTTTAAATAACCAAAATCCTGGGTCATTTGGTGGACTGAAAATTACACTACCTGCACCAACTGCTAATACCATAAGTTCTGGGCTTACACCAGTGAGTGGAATTAATGGTGCTACGATGCCACCTGCTGTGAGTGCTGCTACTGTTGCAGACCCAACAGAAGTTCTGATAACAGCAGCAATCAACCATGCCATTAATAATGGAGACATATCTGAACCATGAATTAAACTACCAATATATGTTCCCAATCCACTATCAATTAAAATCTGTTTTAAAACACCGCCACCTGCAACAACAAGTAAAATCATCGCAATAGTTTTTACTGCATCTTCTACGCTTGTCATTATTTCTTTCATGGATTTTCCACGATTTAAGCCAAAAGTAAAAATGGCAATGATTACAGAAATAGTAAGCGCTATATCTGGATTTCCTAAAAATACTAAAATATGGTAAATACTATACGTATCATCTAAAGTCATCTTTACAATAGCAGAAGCTGCCATCAATACTACTGGTACTAATGCAGTAAAAATACTAATTGCAAAAGAAGGCATTTCATCTTCTTTGAAAATTTTAGGATTGTATAAACCTTTTGGAATTTCTGGTTTCAAATCTTTAACAAAATTATAATAAAGTGGTCCTGCTAAGATAACTGTTGGCACTGCAATGATAAATCCATAAATCAAAGTAGTCCCTAAGTCTGCATTAAAAATAACTGCAATCGCTGTTGGCCCTGGATGTGGTGGTAAAAATCCATGTGCCACAGATAAAGAAGCTGCCATTGGAATACCAACTTCTAAAAGATTAACCTTTGCTTCAGCTGCAATCGTAAATACTAATGGAATTAAAAGTACAAAGCCAATTTCATAAAAAAGTGCAATACCTACGACAAAACCTGTTAAGCAAACAGCCCAACGAACATTTTTTACCCCGAACATAGAAATCAATGTAGTGGCAATTCTTTGTGCTCCCCCACTATCAGCCATCAATTTACCAAGCATAGCCCCAAAACTTACGACTATTGCCAGACCTCCTAATGTACCACCTAATCCCTTAGTTATAGATGGTACAATAGCATCTACTGGTAAACCTAAAGCAAAGCCCATAAAAATTGCTACAAAAATTAAAGATAAAAAACTATTTAATTTACACTTTACAATAAGTATAAATAAAATAATAATCCCCACAGCCAATATAGCTAATGGCATAATCAAAACCCTCTCTCTTTATATATTTTTATTATTTATACATTTTATTTTGATACGTAGTTATGCGTGCAAAATCAGGTTGTAATTTTTCATATAAACTGCTATAGATATCAAAAAGTTCTTCATAGACTTCTTTATTTTCTGCTTGTGGTTTATATACTTTCTTCGGTTTAATTAAATTTGCAGTATCTGAGATATCTTTCATCTCACCACTAGCTATGAAACCTAAAATAGCTGCCCCAAAAGCTGCTCCTTCACTATTTTGAGGTAAAGTTATATGTTCGCCAAAGATATCAGCCATAATTTGTAACCATAATGGTGATTTTGTAAAACTACCACTGACGCGAATATCTTTTACCTGACCAAAATCTTTTAAAGCACTTAGTACACAATTTAAACTAAAACATATACCTTCCATGCCAGCTCTAATCATATGAGAACGACTGTGATTTAAAGATAAGCCAAAAAACATTCCACGAAGTTCAGAATTCCAATATGGTGCACGTTCACCTGTAAAAAATGGCAACAACAATAATCCTTCTGCTCCAGCTGGAATTTTAGAAGCTTTAAGCGTCATTAAATCATATGGGTCAATATCGATATCTTCTAAACGATGATTGCTATAATGACAGACTTTATCGCGAAGCCATCTCATGATGATGCCACCATTATTTATAGCACCACCTGCCACCCACATATCATCAGTCAAGTTATAACACCATGTGCGTCCCAAGATATCCACCTTTGGTGTTTTGGTAAGCATTCTAATTGCTCCGCTTGTGCCGATTGTCGCACTCAACTGACCATCTTCAATAGCACCAATTCCCACATTTACCAATACACCATCAGTAGCACCAATAACTACAGGTAAATTTTCTGGTAAATTCAATCTTTGCGCTGCACTATCTGTCAATTTACTCTGATAAGTTGTAGATACAACAGGTGGTAATTGTTCTCTTGTTATTCCCGCATAATTTAAAATTTCTTCGTCCCAATCCATTTTATGAGCATTATATAAACCACTTGCAGAAGCTGAGGATTTATCAACTACCCACTCACCTGTCATTTTTTCAAAAATATAATCCTTTAAAGAATAGATATATCTCATTTTGGCAAATACATCAGGATAATTTTTTCTCACCCATAAAATTTTCAAAAATGGATAACAAGAATGAGTCGGACAACATGTTCTTTCATAAAAACCTTTTACTAAGGCTTCATCTTTTTTTAATTCATTAACAATACCTACTGAACGACTATCTGCCCAAGTTATCATATTGCTCAATAATTCACGATTTTCATTAGCCGGTGCAAAACTATGCATAACAGTACTAATAGCTATACCAGATACATTTTTACCTTTATAAATTAAAGTATTAGCTACTTCACGTACAACTTTTTCAATTGCTTTATATATAATCTCAGGATTTTGCTCAGCCCAATCTGGATATGGTGTTTCTAACGGATAAAATTCATCTGCACTACATAAACTCAATCCATCTTTTTGATAAGCAATCGCTCTAACTCCTGTAGTACCTACATCTACCCCAATCCAAATACAACTTCTTGTATTACTAAAATCCAACATTAAAACCGCCCTTTCCCTAAATCATTATAAATAAACTGAAAAATCATTAATTTATGTAATTTCTTTATTTACTAACACAAGCAAATTATAACAAATAAAACTTTATTATGCAATATATTTTTCATTTTATTTTTTATTTTTGATATTTTTATATCATTTTTTATCAATCTTATTCTATACTATCACTATATTTTGTTGTTATAATTACATTAAGAAAGATTTTGAGGTGAATATCATGGAGACAAATACATCTATCTTAACATTAATGCGTAGCAATTATAATAATATGACGAAATCAGAAAAACGCATCATAGATTATATCCTTGCCAATTTAAAAACTGTCATGAGTCAAACTATCTCCGATTTAGCCAGCAATACTCAAAGTTCGGAAATTACTATTTCTCGTTTTTGTAAAAAATTAGGTTTTAGCGGTCTACAAAGTTTAAAAATAGCCTTAGCTAGTGAAGTATATAGCCAAGATGAATTAGTATCTCAAGAAATAAATCCCAATGATTCCTATAAATTAATTGCTGAAAAACTTTTTTCTTCCATCACTGATGGACTGCAAGACACTTTAAAATTAATTGATTTTGAACAATTAGAAAAAGCTGTTCAGTTAATAAAAAATGCTCATCAAATCTGTGTATATGGCTTTGGTAATTCTTTTACAGTATGCCAAGATATCGAAACACGTTTTATGCGTTTTGGTATTCCTATAAAAGCCTATAATGATTTGCATATGCAAGTTACAGCTTCTTCTCTACTCACAGAAAAAGATTTAATTATCTGCGTATCTCATACAGGCGCCAACATTGATCTTCTACAAGCTATAGAATTAGCTCACAATAATAATGTTCCTATAATTGCCATAACAAGTTATATGAACTCTCCTCTTTGTAAATTAGCTGATGTTGTTTTGCATGGTATGGGTCGCGAAATCGCCTATAAATCTGAAGCTGTCGCTTCACGATTAATACACATGGCCATAGTAGATATTCTATATATGGGTGTATATCAAAAAAATGTTACAAAAAACTTCACTAATATCAAAAAAATGCGTAATGCTATAGCTAAACGCAGATTGTAATGTACATTTGCTTACACTTTTTCCTGAAAAATTTTATAAAATATGTAAAATAATAAAAAACTACTTGCTAAATACCTAATTTGCTATATAATGTTGAATATTGATTTAGATTTTATATTATTTTAGAGGTATTTTATGAAAAAATATATTATCCAGTATGCAATGATCGTCATTGGTGCTCTTATTTCTGCCATATCATGTAATTTGTTCTTAATTCCTAATCATTTTCTCTCTGGCGGACTTACAGGGATTGCCATTATTCTCCACTATTTATTTGATTTACCTATCGGTATTCAAAATATCATCTTCAACATTCCAATTTTATATATTGCCTATCATTTTTTTGGAAGACTATATTTTTTCAACACAATATTAGGTACAGGTCTATATTCATTCTTCATTGATTTAACATCATTCTTAACACCATATACTCCACTACATAATAATCCTATGTTATCAGCTATCGTTGCTGGTGTAGTTTCTGGTATTGGCTTTGGTCTTATCTTACGTGCAAATGCTAATACTGGTGGTGCCGATGTAATTGCAGCTTTAATCAAGAAACTCTATTCTTATAATATCGGTACAATGATTTTTGCTTTAAATTGTATCATCGTACTTTGTGGTCTTTGTCTATTCAATTTTGAAGTAGCTATTTACACTTTAATCTACATGTACATCATGGGTGAAGTTGATAACCGCATCGTTACTGGTTTCAATAAACGAAAATCCATCATGATTATTTCCGATAAGTCTGAACAAATTGCAGGACTTATCATGCTTGAATTAGGACGTGGTGTTACCTTAATCAATGGTGAAGGTGGCTATACACATACTAAAAAGAAAATACTTTATATCGTAGTAAATCTTACGCAATTAAGTAAAATTAAAGAAATAGCTTTAAATATAGATAAAAAAGCCTTCTTTATTATCTCTAATGCTTCTGAAGTAAATGGTAAAGGCTTCTCTTACCATTAAATAATAAATAATGACAAAACAAAAAGGATAAGAATTGATTTATTTCAACTCTTATCCTTTTATTTATATTCGCTCTTATGCTTAAAAAGAAATTATCCTTTTATCCTTGGAAATAAAAATATGCAAATACGATTAGACCTAAAATTATACGATACCAGCCAAATGCTTTAAAGTCATTTGTTCTTACATAACGAAGTAAGAATTTAATAGAAATAATAGAAACTATAAAAGCTACTACCATACCCACTAATAATAGAATAACTTCTTCAAAAGTATAATTAAAACCGAATTTAAATAGTTTTAATGCACTAGCACCAAACATAACAGGAATAGCTAAAAAGAATGTGTATTCTGTAGCTACCACACGAGAAGTTCCAAATAAAATACCACCTAAAATAGTGGAACCAGAACGAGATGTACCTGGCACTAAAGACAATACCTGAAAGAAACCTATTATCAATGCTGTTTTATAATCTAAATAGTCAATATCTTTGATGCTTGGTGTTCTATGTTTATTATAATTTTCAACTATAATAAATAATACCCCATATAAAATCAAAGTGAATGCTACTACTTGTGCATTCATAAAATGCTCTTCCATATAATCATTAAAAGCTAAACCAATTACAGCAGCAGGAATACAACCAACGATTACTTTTCCCCATAAAGAAATGGTTTGTCTTTTTTTCAAATATGTTTTTCTTTTTGAAAATGGATTTAGTCTATCAAAATTTAAAGCAACTACAGCTAAAATTGCACCTAGCTGAATAACTACTAAGAACATATCCATAAATGCTTTACTTACATTTAAAGACATAAATTCATCAACTAAAATCATATGACCTGTACTACTTACAGGCAACCATTCTGTTAGACCTTCAACAATCCCTAAAACAATAGCTTTTATAATCTCTAGGGTAAACATAAATTATAAAATTCCTCCTATTTGTTCATTATTTTTCCAATATAAAATTTAAAACTGAATTTAAGCTGAAACAATCAATAAAAAAATTTGTCCTAATTCGCAAAAGAGGTCTCTTTGTAGAGACCTCTTTTATATTTTTATTTGATTATCAGCCTTTACCTTTTACGATATCAATTGCATCGAAAAGTTTACTTACAGATTTTTTCTGATAAATACGAGAAATTACTTCACCTATAGGTGGAGCCATAGATACAGAAACAATTTTGCTAGAATGTTTTTCTTCAGGTAATGGAATAGTGTTTGTAATAATTAACTCTTCCATTGGAGAATCTTCAATACGCTGAACTGCTGGATCACTTAAGATACCATGAGTACAACAAGCATAAACGGATTTTGCACCATGTTTAACAAGTGCTTTAGCACCTTCACATAAAGAACCTGCTGTATCTACGATATCATCAATGATAACGCAATTCTTATCTTTTACTTCACCAATTAAATTCATAACTTTAGCGCAACCTGGCATTGGACGGCGTTTTTCAATAATAGCAATAGGTGCTTTTAAACGATCTGCTAAAGCACGAGCGCGTGTTACACCACCAAGGTCAGGAGAAACAACTACTACATCTTCAAGATTTTTAGCTTGGATATAAGCTGCAAGAAGTGGAGCTGCTGCAAGATGGTCTACTGGGATATCAAAGAAACCTTGGATTTGACCTGCATGTAAATCAACAGTGATTACACGGTCAATACCAGCTGTAGTCATAAGATTAGCTACTAATTTTGCAGAAATAGGTTCGCGACCACGAGTTTTACGGTCTTGACGAGAATAAGCATAATATGGTACAACCGCATTAATGCTCTGTGCAGATGCACGACGGCAAGCATCAGCCATAACGAGTAATTCCATAAGATTGTCATTTACTGGTTGGCTAGTTGGCTGAATAATAAATACATCCTTACCACGAATACTTTCACTAATCATTACTTGAGTTTCACCATTATTGAAGTGACCTACAAAAGCATGACATAATTCCACACCGATATACTGTGCTACTTCTTCTGCTAATTTTGGATTTGCATTACCAGTGAGAATACATAATTTTGAGGTATCGAAGTTCATTTTACTCCTCCTGAAATCTGTTAAAAATATAATAAATAATAATAATATATATAGAAATGTAGTTATGTTACATTGCTACCAAAATAAAATATAAATTAAACTATTATACTAACTAAATTTCTTAGTTATTTTCTTTTGTCTTTCCAGCCTTCAATATTTTTCTGTCTTTCACGTGCAATTGCAAGTGCATTTTCTGGAACTTCTTTAGTAATTGTAGAACCTGCACCTACATAAGCACCATTATTTACTTTAACTGGAGCTACAAGATTTGAGTTGCAACCAATAAAGCAATCATCACCTATTATAGTACGGAATTTATTTTTTCCATCATAATTTACAGTGATTGTACCACAACCCATATTTACACCAGAGCCCATATCAGTATCTCCAATATAGCTCAAGTGAGGTAATTTAGAGCCTTTACCAATATTAGAATTTTTAACTTCTACAAAGTTACCAATTTTTACTTTATGTGCAAGTTTTGTATTTGGACGAATGTGTACATATGGTCCCATTTTTACATCATCTGCGATTTCACAGTCTTCAGTAAAACTAAACATAGCTTCTACATTATCGCCCATAACTGTATTTTTGAAATGTGAATTTGGTCCAAGTTTGCAACCTTCACCAATTTTACTATTGCCTTCAATCCAAGTAGATGGATAGATTATAGTATCTTGTCCAATTTCAACGTCAACATCTACATAAGTGGTATCAGGATCCATCAAAGTTACTCCTTGAGCCATTAATTCTTTATTTTTGCGTTGACGAATGATTTTTTCAGCATTTGCCAATTGTTCACGAGAATTTATACCTAATGTTTCTTCATAATTTTCAGCAATAGTAGCATTTATTTTCTGTTTTTCTCCACGTAAAATGGATAAAACATCTGGTAAATAATATTCGCCTTGAGCATTATTATTATTTACTTTTTTCAAGCTATTAAATAAAGCTTCAGCATTAAAACAGTATATACCTGTATTGATTTCATTGATTGCAAGTTCACGTTCACTAGCATCTTTTTGTTCTACGATTTTTTCTACAGAACCATCTACTAAACGAATTACACGTCCATAGCCAAATGGATCTGGCATAAATGTTGTAAGTACAGAGGCTTTAGCTCCTGATTGTACATGTTCTTCATAGAATTTCTTTAATGTAGCACTTGTAACAAGCGGAGTATCACCACATAAAACCATTATAGCAGTATTTTTATCTTTGATTAATGGTTCTGCTTGCATTACAGCATGACCTGTACCTAATTGTTCTTCTTGTAAAACGATTTCAGCTTTATCACCTAAAACAGCTTGTACCTGTTCACGACCAAAGCCTACTACAACTATATTACGTGTGGAACCAGCATTTTTAGCAGCATCAAGTACATGTTCTACCATTGGCTTTCCACCTGCACAATGGAGTACTTTTGGTAATTTAGATTTCATGCGAGTGCCTTTACCTGCGGCTAAAATTATGGTAATTAATCCTTCTGATTTCACCTTAAAATTCACTTTCCTTTATTGTATATGTGATGTATTTCTATCTCATTTCATTTGCAATTATAAAATAGAAACTTCTTGATGTTTTCATATCAAGCAAACCCCATGCATCCCATGGTTTATTATCTATAAAATTCATTTTGCTATTATCTTAGCAAAAAATCTTATACTGTATATCAAATAAAAACTTATCTAAGTTTATTATATCATATATAAATCATATCTAAAAAAAATCTTTAGCATTTATTTTTTATTTTACATATTGCCATCTTTATCTTCCATACTAAGCAATAAAGTATGTTCAGAACGTTCCATGTGATATTCAGAAGCTTTTTGTGCAGCAACTGCATCACCTTGAGCAATAGTATCTACAATACGACGATGTTCTTCTAAAGTTTCTTCTAAACGACCAGGATAAGCCATGGATTTTGCACGGAAACTTGTCAATTGTTCGCGTAAATTATAAATAATACCTACTAGACGATTATTTCTACTTGCTTGATATAAAATATCATGGAATTTTGTATCAGCTTCAACGATTTTTTCCATATTTTTTTCTTTTATAGCTTCACCAATGACAACTAATAATCTTTGTAAATGTTCAAGTTCTTCATCAGTGATACGTTCAGCAGCAAGACCACTAGCTAAAGAGTCTAACGACGTTCTAATTTCAAAAACTTCATTAATATCTTTAATGGATAAATTAGATACATATGTACCACGGCGAGGCATCATAATTACATAGCCTTCTAATTCCAATTTACGAATTGCCTCTCTAACAGGAGTACGACTAACACCTAGTTGTTCAGCTAAATGAATTTCCATTAAGCGTTCGCCTGGTTTTAAAATACCTTTTCTTATAGCATCACGCAAAGTTTCAAAAACTACTTCACGTAAAGGTTGATAACTATCTAACTTTATCGGTGTAAGTTTATTGCTCATGTTTATTCCTCCATTAAAAATTTTTTTCTGCTGTTTCTACAGCAAATACATCTGCATCAAAATCCAACTGTATTTTACTTACTATATCTTTTGCTTTTTGACTATCTTCTACAATGGCAAAAACTGTTGGACCACTGCCAGACATCATTGCAGCCATTGCTCCATAATCAGAAAGTTTTTGTTTTATTTTAGCTATCTCAGGATATTCTGGGATAGTTACATATTCTAAGACATTGCCTAAAGCTTTACAAATACCTTGTAAATCTTTTTTTATTAAAGATTTGCGCATTGCTTTATTATCAGGATGAATTACACTATCTTGTACTTTATGATAATTTTTATATACCCATGCTGTAGATACATCTACTTTTGGTTTTACTAAAACAATATTTGTCTTTGGCATAGCTGAAATTTCTTGTAAAATTTCGCCTCTACCAGTCGCTAACATTGTTCCACCCATCAAGCAAAATGATATATCTGAGCCTAATTGTTCTGCCATCTTACATAAAGCATTAATGCCTAAATTCATTTCAAATAATTCATTTAATCCTCTAAATACAGCAGCAGCATCTGTGCTACCACCAGCTAATCCAGCAGCTACAGGTATTCTTTTGATTAAATTAATTTCTACACCACTGTTTATCTTATATGTATCTAAAAATAATTTTGCTGCTTTATAAATTAAATTATCTTCTGGCTTTGCTACACCTTTGACATCACCATGAAGTATAATACCTTCTTCTGCATCAAGTTTAGTAAAAGTCAATGTATCAAATAAATTAATAGATTGCATAACCATACTAACTTCATGATAACCATCTGTTCTTTTGCCTAAAATATCCAAAGTAAGATTTATTTTCGCATTTGCATTTATTGTTACCATCTTATTCATCCTATCAATATCTTGTACTTAAAATACATTACTCATTCTTAAAAGATTTTATCATTCTATCAATAAAAAGTCTACTATCTCATATATTATTGTTAATTCTATCAATTCAAAAATCTTTTTTCCACTTGTACACGAATGTACTAAAAGTACAAAAGGCAAATATTTACCTTCATAAATACTTGCCCTTGCTTATTTTACAAATTTATCAATCGCTTCTTTTAATTTATCAATTGCCTCTTGGTCATTTTCTTTTACCGCTTCTACTAAACAATGTTCTATATGGTCTTGCAAAATTATCTTAGAGACATTTTTTATCGCTGAATTAACAGCTGATAATTGGATTAATACATCACTACAGTCTCTATTTTGCTCCACCATACGTTTTACTGCACTTAAATGACCAATAGCTCTTGATAAGCGATTTAATACAGCTTTTGTCTGCGTATGTGTATGTGTATGTCCATGATGAGCATGTACCGTTCCGTCTTCATGAACATGCCAAGCTGAATTTATTTCCTTATCATTATCATTTATTTCCATTTAGCAAAAACCTCACTTTTTTTCTTGAGCATTCTTTGCCAAAAAAATCTCTTTTTGTAATTCGTTAAATTGTTCCATAGACATTACTACAATGTTTTTACCACTACTGCGCTGTACAATCAATGTTTCTTTTTCATCAACAACTTTATCAGCATAAATAGTAAATTCATTTAATAAATCAGAAGATGATATAGCCATCATATATATCACATCCTTTCCGATTAAAATAATAAAATACAACACAATTTATATTAACAAGAAGAAATTCCCAATCTAGGGTGCTTCACAGGTTTTAAACTGCGTTTGCGAATAATCATTAAAGCCTCACTCATGGAAATATCTTCTCGTGAAGAATTTTCTTCAAAAACACAAATAGGATTTTTCACACCTATCTCTGAAGCTGGCATATATACATATTCTAAATTGACATTATCTCCATAGATAACGCCATCACATAAATTAGCTTCAATCAAAGTTCTCATAAAAACCTCTTTACTCTAAAACATATTCTTTCGCCACAATACTGTCGCACAGATACCAGCTAAAAGCACAGCTAAAATACAAATATCCAAAAATGCCAATGGATTTTCTGACATAGGCACTTCCACATTCATACCAAAAAAGCTAGAGATTACAGTCGGTATAGCTAAAATAATTGTCATAGCAGCCAAAAAACGCATTACTAAGTTCAAATTATTCGACATTATCGAAGAAAAGGTATCAGCAAGCCTAGCCAAAATTGTACTATACATCTCAACCATTTCACGAGCCTGTTTGTTTTCAATAATTACATCTTCTAGTAAATCTTCATCTTCTTCATATAACTTTATGATATTTTGCAAACTGTGATTAGAGCGCAAGCGCATGAGTTTTTCAAGCACTGCACCATTAGAACGCAAAGAAGCATTAAAATAAGTAAGTGCTTTTTGTAATTCCAATAAACGTAAAATCTCTCTATTTTCAGTGGACTCACGCAATCTAGCTTCAATTTCATCAGAAAGTTTATCTATTTGACGAAGATATTTCAAATAATATGTAACAGATTTGTACAAAATTTGAAATAAAAAGCGTGTTTTCTTGAAGGTGCGAAAAGAACGATATGTTCTTTCATTAAAATCTGAAATCACAGGCGTATCTTCTAAGCATACAGTAATAATATAATCTGGAGTCAAGATAATCGCTAATGGCAAAGTATCATAAGATTCAAATGTTCTCATCACTGGCACATTAGTCAAAATCATAATCGAATTATCTTCTATATCTGTATGTGAACGTTCCTCATTATCTAGTGCTGAACGCAAAAAATCTGGTTCTACTTGAGTTAAATTACCTACTACTTTCAATTCATAAGGAGTAGGCGCAACTATATTTATCCATGCTCCTTTTTCTAATGATTTTAATGTCAATTCCTTTAAAGGACCTGTTTCCATGGATTTATAGATTTTCAACATTGCGATAGATTTCTCCCTTCTCTAAAAAACCTACCACAATTTATTATTTAACTAAAAATTTTGTAATATCTTTGATAAATAATCGGGTAGGTATCCTCTATATTTATTTTCTTGATAATTTAACTTGTTACTCTCCGGATACTCGTCCATAATTATTCACCAACCTTTGTAATTTAAGATATTGCATAATTAAGTATAATTCATATGATATAACTTATCAAGCATATCAATAACTATAGTTTTTCCTCTCACTTAACTTTTTAAATTAATAGTTGACAACTATAAAAAAAACTTGCTATACTTATATAGCAACTAATGGAGAGGTGTCCGAGTGGTTTAAGGAGCTGGTCTTGAAAACCAGTGATTCCGAAAGGGACCGTGGGTTCGAATCCCACCCTCTCCGCCATAAAATTAAATGATACAGGGAAATATTTCAAAGTGTTTCAAAGTCTTGATAAATCTAGTATTTAAAGGCTTTTTAATAGTTTGAAGTATTTCCCTTTTTTTCATTGCTATTAAAAAGTTTGCCCCTTTTTTAATAGACTCTTATCATTTAAAAATTTATATAATACAATCATTAATTATAGAATTAAACTTATTGTACAAAAATAGATAAAATCTTTTTCTAAAAACAGATTGACTATAGGGCGACACTATACTTTATAATAGAAAAAAATATTTCAAACCGAGGTTTTTTCTATGTTAAACTTACGTACAATGTATAGATTACGCCGACTTATTAATGTTATGTTACCTGTATTAGCTACGCAATTAGCAATCATTGGCATGAACTTTTTTGACGCTACAATGTCTGGTCATGCTGGTGCAGAACAACTCGCTGGTTCGTCTATAGGTGGAAGCCTTATGATGCCTATTATTGCAAGTTCTACAGGTATTTTAATGGCTGCTACGCCTATAATCGCCCATTTAATTGGTAAAAATGAAAAAGATGGCATAGCTACCGTTATTCATTCCGGACTAATTTTATCTATTATTATCGAATTAATTTTACTTTTAGCTTATTTCTTCTTTATTGATGATATTTTAGCTATCTTAACACTTGAACCTGATGTATATTATATAGCTAAATACTATATGTTAGCTTTAATCATTGGTTTAAGTGGTGGCTTATTGACTTTCCCACTTCGTTCTTTAACAGATACTGTAGCAGGCACTGCTGTTTCCATGAAAATTTATCTATTAGCATTACCTATCAATGCCTTTTTAAACTATTGTTTCATCTATGGTAATTTTGGTGCCCCTAAATTAGGCGGTATCGGTGCAGGTGTGGCAACTGCTATCACTTATTATATTTTACTATTTATTTTTATCGCTATAATTATCAATAATCCTCAATTTAAAAATCTAGCTCTATTCAATTTTAAATTTTCCTTAAAAAGTATCAAAGAATATTTAGGCATTGGTATTCCTAATGGCATGGGTATTTTTATGGAAGCTAGTTTATTTGGTTTCATCATCATCTTTATCAGTAAATTCGGTACAAATTATATAGCAGCTCATCAAGCGGCTATGAGTTTTTCTAGTGTTTTATATATGTTGCCATTGAGCTTTTCTCTAGCTTTAACAATCATCATTGGTATTGAAGTAGGGGCTAAACGATATTTAGAGGCTAAAAAATATGCTTATCTAGGTTTAATTGTATCCTTCCTTTGCGTATTATCAATTGTTGGCTTAGTATTTTACTTCCGTGATTATATAGCACTTTTATATGCTACAGATACTACTTTATTGACATATATTGCTCATTTCTTAATTTATACGGCAGCATGGCAATTATTCGACGCGATTGCTTGTCCAATCCAAGGTATCTTGCGTGGTTACAAAGATGTAAAAGCTGCCTTTTATGTAAGTATGCTTGCTTATTGGGGTATTTGCTTACCTTTAGGTATGTTTCTTGATTATTTCATGACTCAAGGGGCATTTGCTTATTGGCAAAGTATGGTACTTGGTGTTGCTACTTCTGCTGTATTATTATTTTTTAGACTTCGTTATATTGAAAAACGATTTATTTAATGATCATATAAAAAAGGAGAAATTGAATTTAAATTCAATTTCTCCTTTTTTTATTTGTCTTTTATAGCTCTTATTTTTTTGCTAAATCTACCATTAATTTTACTGTAGCTGCTTCTACTGATAATTTTCCTGCTGGTATTACGCCTGCCTTACAAGCTTTTATACCAACTTCATATCTATCCATATGCACTCCATCAAATAAACATTGTGTAGTACAAACAATTTTTACACCTTGTTTACTAAGTTCTTCAATAGCACCTACAATATCTCTTTGTTTATCTTTGGCAAAAGGTATTCCACCTGCACCATATGCTTCGATAACTATACCTTTATAACCCATTTTAGCTAAATTAAATAAAAGTTCACTATCTAATCCTGGCATGATTTTTATTTGTGCTACTTTTAATTCTAAATCACTATGAACTTTAAAAATTCCATTCACTTGAGGATTTTCATATTCATTCCATTTTATATTATTTCCTTCAAAAGTAGCTACTGGCATTTTATTTATACTTTGAATTGAACGCATATCTTCACTATATAATTTTTTAGCCCATAAACCTTCTATTATTTGACCGCCACAAACAGCAAATACACCTATTTTTTCTGAACTTGCCATCGCAAAAGCTGCGTTTAAATTAAATTTTGCATCAGTATTTTCTTCTTCAATAGTTAATTGTGAACCAATTACCACTACAGGTTTTGCTAAATTCTCCAACATATAATGAAGCGCACAACATGTCCAATTCAATGTATCTGTACCATGAGTTATTACAAAACCATCATATTGTTCATATAATTTTTCAATATAACCTGCGATATATTGCCAATCTTCTGGTTGTAGATTTGTGCTATCTAACTGCATGATATCATAACAATCTATATGACCATAATCTTTTAAATTCGGTACCATCTCTAACATTTCTTTAGCTGTAAATCCTGGTACAAGTCCATTTTCACTAGGACGTGAAGCTATAGTACCGCCTGTTGCTAACCAACAAATTTTCTTCATAAAATCCTCACCATCATTTTAATTCATTATTCATTTCATTATCCAATTCACTTTGATATTGTTCATACGCTTCTATATCATATTTTAGACCAGACAAAGCCCTTTTCGCTATCGCTACAGGGCAATCAGGCGTACAAACTGGACATTTTCCGCATAATTCTTCTACAGCTACTAAAGCTTTTTTTACTTGTTCTACAGTTGCCATATATTTGCTCCTAAATTAAATTTCCATCAATTATTTACAATATCTGGAAAATTAGCTTGTAAATAATCACCTACTAATTCTCCGATATGTTTTTTACCTTCAAAATCAGGATGCAGACCGTCAGTTGTCATATTATCTGCTAAATAACCTTGTTCATCCATCAAACCTGATGCCACATCTACATGATACGGTTGTTTTTCTATCCATTCATTTATTTTTAAACGTTCTTTATCCCACCCTTCACTGATATCTAAATTTATAACAGATTTCATTCTTGGTGGATTTACAGAAGTTACTGTTAAAAATACAGGAATAATATTATGTTGCTGACATTTTTGTTTTATCGATGTTAAATTATTAATTACAGTTTTCGCTTTCACCCCTGTACGTATATCATTTACACCCCCCATAACAACCAATATCTTAGGATTAAATGATATTACATCATTATCAAAACGATTTAACATATTTGAGGTTAAATTTCCGCTAAAACCAATATTTAATACAGGCAAATTAGCATAAGTTTCCCAATTATATAAAGTCGCACTAGGTGGAGTGCTTACAGCTCCCCCTCCATGAGTGATACTATCGCCTAATGCTGCCACTTTTACATTATCTTGTTTTACAGTGAAATAACTATTTTTAGCTTCAGCTAATTTATGGTTATTTTTGTCATATGCCTGTACATTAAAAAAATACAGTCCTTTTTTTGTATAAGCTTTATTATCATAATAATCCATGCCTTGTGGGCAAGTATATGATGCTATTTTTTCTATATTATTAAAATCATATTTAGGTACATAAAATACATCTATTTTATAATGGTCTGCATTTTTTACAGGCACCCATGAATATACAGGATAAACTGGCATATAATCCATTTTATCAAAATGAGTAGTGATTTTTAGCGGTGATATTTCTACATCTTTTGCCACCAAATATGTAGTATATTCACGTCTGCTAAAATCTTCTAATTTATATTCATCACCCTTGTTTTGCCAATTGAGCTTATACATTTCCCCCTTGTGTAATAATCTAGGTTTTGTATAATCTGATACTGGCACTTTATTTTCATCTAAACCTCTGACTTGCCATTTTAAATTCTGTGATAAATCCACTTCACTATTATCTAATTGATATCCAGATGCATAGATATTATATTTTGTAAATAATACTTCTTGCGTATCTATATTTTTTACAATTAATTCATACATAACAGCATTTGGTATTTCTGGCCAATTTAAAATAGCTGACTTAAACTCTACATTTTCAATTTTATTTTCAGTAGCATTATCTAAAGTTTTACTTGGTATGATATTCTCTTCTTTAGCTAATATTGTAGTTTTTTCTTTTTTATCCGTATCTTTATCAATATTACCTGTATTATCCATTTTATCTGTTTTTATTTTAGCTTCTTTTGTTTGCACTAAAGCTTGTTTAGAAGGAACTTGTGCAAAGGTTAAATTTACATTCATAAAATTTAAAATGCTTACAGCTAATACAGTTCTTATAAAAAATTTTTTTAATTTCACTTTATTCTCCCTACTAAATAAAACAGATAGAAAATTCTTCAATCTTCTATCTGTTTAAAATATTTTTAAGTTCTAATATCTTTTTCGTTTAGATGAAGAAGCAAAGCCCAATTGTTCCCTATATTTCATAACTGTTCGTCGTGATATTTTCATACCATTTTCATTCAAGATATTTGTTAATTGTTGGTCACTAAGCGGTTTTGCTTTATTTTCATTTTCAATGAGTTCTTTTATTTTTGCTTTTACCTTATCAGCGATTATGTCTTCTTCTCCGTTTTGTTTGCTTACACTACCTGCAAAAAACTTCTTCAAAGCCACTATACCATAAGGCATTTCCATATATTTATTAGCAACTGTTCTACTAACAGTTGATTCATGTACACCAATATTTTCAGCAACAGTTTTCATAAGTAAAGGCTTCATATAGGACAAGCCTTTATAAAATACCATTTCTTGTTGTTTTACAATCTCATTTACTACTTTCAATAAAGTTATACGTCTTTGTTCTATACTTTTAATCAACCAAATGGCAGAATTTACATGTTGCTCAATATATTTTTTACTATGCGTATCTAATATATCTCTTTTATAGCAAAGACTGTTTACTCGTAATTTAGGTACATTCGTTTCATTTATAATTACTTCTAACTGTCCGTTAATATCCCTAACTACTACATCAGGTACAATATATTCTAAATTTTCTTTACCAAAAGATGCTCCTGGTTTTGGGTTAAAAGTGCGAATTATATCTATCGCTTCTTGTACTTGTATAGGTTCTACATTTTCTAATGTAGCTATCTCTTTTATTTTTCCCTCAGCTACTTTTGGTAAATATTTATCTATAATAGCTTTTATAATTCCGTCATATACATTAATTTTCTTTGCCTGTATAGCTAAACACTCTGGTAAATCTCTCGCCGCAATTCCTATTGGTTCTAATATTTGAATTTTTGCCAAAACATTTTCTATTATCTTTTCATTTATTTTCAATAAAGATGATATTTCGGCTGTACTCACTCTTAAATATCCTGCTGTATCTAATAATCCAATGATATATCTAGCTACTTTTATCTCTTGTTTATCGTTAAAAGTAAAATCCACTTGTTCTGATAAATATTCTTCTAATGTCTGATTATTTCTCGTGAATTCTTTTACTTTAAAATCATCGTCATTTGCTACAGGTTCAGGCTTTTCATCATCTTTGTTTAAGTATTCTAAAAAATCCATAGTTTTATCAAAGTTAGAAGCAGGCTCAAGCTCATGTTCTGAGCTTGAGTCTATTTCTAAAGTCGGATTTTCCATATATTCTTTTTCGATGAGTTCGCCTAATTCATGGGCAGATAATTGTAAAATATTTATGGATTGCTGAAGTTTTGGTGTCATTAACAATTTTTGTTTTAAATTTAACGATAATGACTGCTTCATTGTTTTTTCCTCTTTAAATTAGCATTCAACAGGTTCCATAGCTGCAGCGAGTGCTGCACCAAGTGCAGAACCACCATTTTCTAATACAAGTTCTAATTTGTCAGCTTCTTCGCCTAAAATTTCATAAATAGCTTTTTGCATATTGTCTTTTATTGTAGGCATTTTTTCATATACAGAACCATCTACAGCTACAAATTGTTTTGGAATGCCACCATTTGGATATAAATGCCACATAATACCGCAATAAGTAGCAACTACTAATCTTGCAGAACGGCTAGCAATTGTTTCAGCTAAAGCTTTTACCCAAATAGCATCATCTGTAGTTATATCTGCATTGATTTTTGCTTTTAATAAATCACATACACCATCTAAATTATCGCTGTTATCAGCTAAAATAGTGGATATATCAATACTTGTGAATTCTACTTTGCCAATATTCCAAGCATCATCTAAGCAATAAGATAATAATTCACCCATATAACGACCAGAAACCATTTTTTCTAAGCGTTGTTCATATGGTTTTTCAGATTCCATATCTAATTTGTAATCGTATTTATTGATAGCGAGTTTATTAAATCCGCCAGATTCCATATTTATAACCATTGCAGGTTTGCCCATGCCAGTGAATGTTTCATAATAGCATGTATTATGACCTGTGGCATAGATAGAACCAATATTTACATTACCTAATTTGTATGCAGCTGCTAATAAAACTGCTACTGTATCATTGATAACTGCTGTTGGTTCAACATTTGTAAGATTTTTACGAGCTAAAGCTGCTTTTAATAAATCATTTACAACTTCACCTTCAACACCTTTTGTTGCAAATTCTTTAGTCCAAATGATAAGACGTGCATTATAAATATTTGTCTGAGAAGATGGGAAGGAGAAAGTATGTCCTAATAAGTATTTTTTATTGCGATTGCCATCAACAGCTTCTTCTACCATATCAGCGATAAAATCAAATAATTCATCAGCATTTGCATCAGCGCAAATAAAATCATATTCGCCTGGCACTACTAATGGTTTAGCAACTTTTTTAATAACTTCGAATTTGCCTTCACCATCTAAACGAATTAAAACTACACGAAGATTTGTGCCACCAAAATCAAGTGCTAAGTATTCTCCTGTTTCTTTACCAGTAGGTAAACCGATATAAGATGGTAACATACGTAAAGAAGATTCTCCTGTTTCTTTTACGCCATGTTCTATATCATAGCGAAAAGATGCTGCTACCTCTTTTATAGCATCGCTATCAAGTGTAAATTCATCAATCATTTCTTGAAATTTCTTGTTATCCATCGAATTATTTTGCCCCTTTTTTATCTAAAAGTGAACTACTCTTCATTAAGAAATGAGAGCTTCTTGGGAAATAATTAGTAATCTAACTATATCTGCCAAGCACTACGGCTAGTCCTTAACCTGAAATTATATAATAATTTACATTTTATTTAATTAAAATCTTCCTTTAGGAATTATTTCCATCCAGTTTCCATCTGGATCATTGATAAAATAAATACCCATTTCTTTATTTTCATAGCAAATGCAACCCATTTTTTCATGGAGTTCATGCGCTTTTTCATAATCGTCTACTTCAAAAGCTATATGGAATGTATTATCACCTAAATTATAAGCTTCTTTTTGACCTTTTATCCATGATAATTCTAATTGATGAGTTGTTTCATCATCGCCCATATAAACTAAAGTAAATTCTGGTGTATCTAAACGGTCTACTTCTTTCAAGCCTAAGGCTTTATTATAAAAATCAATTGATTTTTCTAAATCTAAAACATATATATTACTATGCAAAAATTTGAAATTCATACCCACACCCCATATCTATTGATCTTTTTATATCTTATTTTAGCATAGATTAGAAAGTTGAACAAATACGCTTTGCCTACATAAAAATAAAATAAAATCACTATTTCCAATATATATCTTCTACTTTTTTTGCTATGATATAATTAATAGTTATGAAATAAATCACAAAAATGACATATTCTTAAGAAGATTAATTAATACAAAAAATAAAATTCTAGGAGGCTTTTTTATGAATATATCTGTTCTTGGCTGTGGTCGTTGGGCAAGCTTTCATGCTTGGTATGCCAATCATATTGGTCATAATGTAAAAATCTGGGGTAGAGAAGGCTCTAAACATCTAGAACAGCTACAAACTACACATCAAAATGAATACCTTAATCTATCTCCTGATATTACTTATACAAATGATTTGAAACTCGCATTAAATTTTGCTGATACAATCATCATCTCCATCAGCTCTCAGCAATTGCGAAACCTAGCTAAGGAAATCAAAAAAACTGATTTATATATGCAAAAAACATTTATTCTATGTATGAAAGGTCTTGAAATTTCAACAGGAAAGCGTCTATCTGAAGTATTCACTGAAGAAATTGGCGAAGATTGCAATGTAGGTGTTTGGGTAGGTCCTGGTCATGTTCAAGATTTCTTAAAAGGCATTCCTAATTGCATGGTCATTTCAGCCAAAAATACAGATATCAGTAAACATATTATCAATATTTTTAGCAGTGATTTAATTCGTTTTTACTATAGCGAAGATTTAATCGGCACAGAAATTGGAGCTGCTGCCAAAAATGTAGTAGGTATTGCTGCCGGTATGCTCGATGGTATGCATTACACTAGCTTAAAAGGCGCTCTAATGGCACGCGGTACTTATGAATTATCCAATTTAATCAAAGCTTTAGGCGGAAATAATATGACAGTATATGGTCTTAGCCATCTTGGCGATTATGAAGCTACTTTATTTTCAGCATATAGCAATAACCGTTGTTTCGGTGAAGATTTTGTCTTAAACAAACCATTTAGCAAATTAGCCGAAGGTATTTACACTATGCAAGCTCTCTTAAAACTTGCTGACAAACATCATGTAGAATTACCAATTTGCGCTGTCATCAATGAAATTGTAATCAATCATAAAAATCCTAAAGAAGAATTATTAAATTTATTCATGCGACCTTTAAAAGCTGAATAATACAGGTGGTGAAGCTATGTCAACATTTGCTATTACTTTAAAAAAATTACTTCAAGAAAAAAACATGAAACAAAATGAACTAGCACGTTTAACTAAAATTAATAAATCTTCTATCAGCGAATACTTATCGGGAAATTATCAGCCCAAATATAAAAATATCCTAAAAATAGCTGAAGTCTTAAATGTATCTCCAAATATTTTCTTGGAAGATACTTCTAGCGAAGAAAATATTAAAAGACTTCCTATCTTAGGCAAAATCGCTGCTGGTATTCCCATTTTAGCTCAGGAAAACATTGAAGGTTATTTGCCTTATGATGATAATGATGCTGATTTTTGCCTACGTATCCATGGTGATAGCATGATTAACGCTCGCATCAATGATGGTGATATCGTTTTTATCAAACAACAATCAACTGTGGAAAATGGAGAAATTGCTGCTGTCTTAGTCAATGATAGTGCTACTCTAAAACGTGTTTATTTCGTGGATGATACAGTGCAACTGCGCTCTGAAAATCCTAAATATAAACCGATGGTTTTCTCAAAAAATAATTGCGATAATTTCCGCATACTAGGAAAGGCTATCGCTTTATACACTAAATTTTAAATAAAAAAGATGCTTTGAGAATATATATCTCAAAGCATCTTTTTTTATTTCATCAAAATAGATTAAATTACAATATATTAATCAACCATTTTCATGCCACATTCTTCCATGAGTTTCTTGGCTTCTACATATTGAGCTATACCTTGAGCTACTTTTTGAGCATCTTTCATAGCTACAACTACAGTATCTGGTCCATTAACTACATCTCCACCAGAGAAAACTCCATGTCGCATAGTCATACCATATGGTTTTTCACGAGTTTTTACAAATCCATTTTCATCTACATCAATACCGCTTGTAGAGTCTACAATTCTGCTAGCAGGTTTTTGTCCTATAGCAATGATTATTTTATTTGCAGAGAAATATTCACGTCCATCTGTATCTACGACTTTGTCTAATGCTTCATCAAATTCACGTATTGAACATTTTATACCTGTTACTGCATCTTCTCCTGTGATTTCTACAGGTCCTCTTAAAGCGTGTATTTCTACGCCTTCTTCTTTAGCTGCATCTATTTCAGATTTTAAAGCTGCCATATCTTCTTCACGACGACGATTTACAACTTTTACAGATTTTGCACCGCAACGCATAGCTGTACGAGCAGCGTCCATAGCAGTATTACCACCGCCAATTACCACTACTTCATCGCCCTCTTTGATTGGCACTTCATTAGGGTCAACGCTATTGCTATTGGATAATTCCACCATCTGCAAGAAATATGTTGCTTGAATTACTCCTTTTAATTTAGCACCATCTATTGGTAAAGATTTAGATAAAGCATTACCAGTACCGATAAAAATAGCATCAAAGCCCTGATTAAATAATTCATCTACTGTAATTTCTGTGCCTACCATGATATTTAATTTAAAATCTACGCCTAATTTTTTAATGCGTTTTACTTCACGACGAACTACTTGTTTTGGTAAGCGAAATTCAGGAATACCGTACATCAATACTCCACCAGCTTCTGGCTGAGAATCAAATACTGTTACCTTAAATCCCATTTTAGCTAAATCCCCAGCTACTGTAAGACCAGCAGGACCTGAACCAATTACTGCAATATTTCCAGGCTGAGATTTCGCTACATTTGGAGCTACTAATTCAAGTTCTCCATCCATGTCAGCAATGAATCGCTCTAATTTACCAATTTTTATTCCTTGACCTTTACGTCCCAAAATACAAGAACCTTCACACTGACGTTCATGCGGGCAAACTCTACCACAAACTGCTGGTAAATTACTACGCTGAGCAATAATCATACTAGCCTTACCTAAATCGCCATGCGATAATGCATCTATAAATTCTGGAATATTATTACTAATTGGGCACCCCGTACGACACATTGGCTTTTTACAGTTCAAGCAACGTTTTGCTTCAACAATAGCTTCTCTAAGCGTATAGCCATTTGTCTCGTATCCTACATCAGCTGTATTTGACATATAATTCACCTCTATGGTTTTAGTACTAAATTATTTATATTAATTATATCATTAAATCAAACTAATATACAATTATTTTAACAAAAAAAGCCATCAGTTATAAGAACTAATAGCTTTTCTTCGTGAAATTTATATTTTATTTTTAACGTTTTTCAATATTTTTAACTTCTAATTCGATACCGCCATGCCAATCTTTATCTACTTCAGCATAAATGCGTACAGGTGTATCCATGGATAATTGATACCATATATCATCATCAACTTCTACTGTCATAGAATTTCCTTCATTATCAGTAAATGTATATAAATCTTTGTAGATATGTTCAGTGAATTCGCCATCTACTAATACACGTTGTTCGTCCCAACCGTTAGCTTTAATATCTGCAATTGTCGTTACTTGAGCACTATTGTGGTGCTTAGCTGCGAATACGACAGCTGTACCTAAAACAAAAACAGTTACTAAACTCAATACTACCGCTAACATTTTTTTCATATTATCACTCCTATATATTTATTAAAAATAAAATCCTTATTTATTATTTTTATCAGGTAAATAAACTCCAATATTTTACACTTATATAATAAACAATTATTATTAAAGAATAATTATATCCGAATTAAAATTAGATTAAAAATAGACGCTAGGACTTTTTATTTACTAAAAAAAATGGTTTTATATATGTAAGAAGTATTTTTAGGAGGAATTTTTATGAGCAAAATTTTAATTGTAGAAGATGAACACCGCATTGCTCGTTTTTTACAAATGGAACTAGAGCATGAAGGTTTTTCAACAGCCAGTGAGAGTAATGGGCTACGAGCATACGAGCGTATTATTCAGGAAGATTATGATTTAGTCTTACTAGATATTATGCTACCGGATATGGACGGATTGACCATCTGCCAAAATGTGCGCAAATTATCCGATATCCCTATCATCATGCTCACAGCAAAAGACGAAATAAATGATAAAGTAACAGGTCTTGATATCGGTGCTGATGACTATATCACTAAGCCATTTGCTATTCAAGAGCTTCTAGCTAGAATACGTGCTACCCTTCGCAAGCATAATAATTCTACTACTAAACCTGCAGAAGAACCTTCTGTGTTCAAATTTAAAAATATCCATGTATATCTTGACCGTCATGAAGTAAAAGTTCATAATCAATTAGTTGAACTCACTAAAAAAGAATATGATTTACTTTTATATTTATTACACAATCATGACCATGTTTTATCTAGAGAGCAAATCCTCCAATCCATCTGGGGTTATGAATATATGGGTGATACCAATGTAGTCGATGTTTATATTCGCTATTTACGCGCCAAAATTGATGATTATTTCAATGAAAAATACATTCATACAGTAAGAGGCATCGGCTATGTTATCAAAACTTAAAACTTATTTAAATATGTGTATTCATCCTCGTTTAAAATATATGCCTATTTCCCTAAAATTAGCGTTTATCTACAGCATCATGCTCTGCTTAATTTTAATTGTAACTTTAAGCAGTACCTTGATTGGCATACATTATGTTCTCTTTCACGAAGCTGAAGTATCCATCAATTTATCTGCTAATTATGTAGAGAAAAAAGCTAATAATGAAACAGTGCCAGAATTACTACAAGATGTGAAAAGTTCTGCCCTTATCCCTGGCGTTGTCATGCGTGTAACAGATAGCAATAATAATATAGTTTATGATAGTTTGCCAATGTATATATCTATCAATCACGTTCAGGACTCACTTGCTAGACAAGAAGAACATCCTCAAATTGAAGATTACATTCGCAACGCTCTTTTACCTTCAGATTTAAAATTTGTCAATTTTAAACATTTTTGGATTTTCTATACGCAAAGAACTATTGTCAAAAACGATGAAACGTATACACTTCATTTCTTGCGAACGATTACAGCAGAAAAAGTATTTTTAGAAGAATTATCCGAAACTATTTTTTATGCTGGTATTGCAGGGGTAATAATCTCCATTATCTGCGGTTTTCTCCTCAGTAGAAGATTATTAAAACCATTAAGAGATATTACCACAACTGTAAAAAATATTGAAATTCAAGATTTAAATCAACGCATCAAAGTACAGCCAACTAGAGATGAATTAGAAGAACTTTCTAATACCTTTAATTTGATGTTAGAGCGCTTACAAAAAGGTTTTGAGCAACAGCGTCAATTCGTATCCGACGCCTCCCATGAGCTTCGCACGCCTGCCACTGTAATTTGCGGTTATTCAGATATGCTTGCTCGTTGGGGTAAAGATGACCCTCAAACTGCTGATGAATGTATCACAGCCATTCATTCTGAAGCCATCAATATGCAACGTTTGATTGAAAAGCTCTTATTCTTGGCTAGAGCAGACCAAAAACGTCAAGTATTGCATAAAGAGTCATTGAATTTAAAACCTTTAATTGCTGATATTGCCAAAGATACGCAATTAATCGCACCTCAACATACTATAACTTGCACTCATAATGATGATGGATATATCTTTGCTGATGAATTAGTGATGCGTCAAATGCTTCGTATCTTTTTAGATAATAGTATAAAATACACGCCAGATGGCGGAAAAATCACCATTTCCTCAGAAAATAAAGTCAAACATATGATTGTAAAAATCTCAGATACTGGTATCGGTATCGCTAAAGATAAACAAGATAAAATCTTTGAGCGTTTTTATCGCGTAGATAGTGCTAGAACGAGAAACGGCGTCGGTGGTACAGGTCTTGGTCTTTCCATTGCCAAATGGATAGCTGATGCCCATGATATCGAAATCAGATTATCTAGCAAATTAAATAAAGGAACAACAATTATTTTAATCATTCCTAAAGATAACTAAATAAAGCACCTTAGGCTTAAATTTGTGAGCTTAAGGTGCTTTTTTGTATTTTATTTATAAAATTTTAATCAATATCTAGCTTGCCCGTTGATAAAAGAAATCATTGTTTTAGCTGGCAAAGTTACCATTGTACCATCTGGTTGTTGCCAAGAAATAGCTTTTTTCAATACTCCAGAAGTTACATATCCTTCCTTAGAAAAGCTTATATCTTTACCGCCTGCAAATTCTACAAATCCAGCCATTTCATCGCCAGCTAAACCTGTTTTAAAACCATATGGTCTTAAAAGGGCATCATCTCTCAAGCGACCATTTTTCACTGAACCATCAGGATAAAAACCTAATTCATATTGGTCTTCAAAAGTAATCAGACCATATTTATCTTTATTTACACTCACAGTTACTTCTTCATCAATAGTACCAGATAATACAGTACCATCGGTCGCAAAAGTTACAGGCTTATTGCCTTTATAGCGTACATGAGCATAAGTTGGGAAAGGAATAGAAACACTTGTAAACGGATGGAAAATACGAGGATAGAAAATACTATTATTACTTTCCTCATAATAATCATTGATTACATTTCTCCAGCCAGTAGGACGAAGTGCAATATCACGATTTAATACACCTGTTATCACTTCATTATTCTCATTTAATTCCACTACTGTACCTTTTTTGAATTTCAAATCATCATTTGCCACGCTAAAACCTTGAGGAACTAATACTTTTGTCTTATCTAAAGTCATAGTTTTTGCCTCTGCCATAGACATAGATAAGCCACAACATAATAAACCTACTGCTAAAAATACTTTTAATTTTTTCATTTTATCACCTCTTATATTTAATATGACAAAAGCTCATCAAAATTGATGAGCTTTTATTTATCTTATTATTTTAGCACTAAAATTATTCTGGTTTTTTAATTACTTCAATGCCACCCATGTATGGACGAAGCACTTTTGGAATTACTACAGAACCATCTGCTTGCTGATAGTTTTCTAATACAGCAGCTACAGTACGTCCTACTGCAAGACCAGAACCGTTCAATGTGTGTACAAATTCAGGTTTTGCACCTGCACTGCGACGGAATTTGATATTTGCACGGCGAGCCTGATAATCGCAAACATTAGAGCAAGAAGAAATTTCACGATAAGTATTATAGCTTGGAAGCCATACTTCGATATCGTAAGTCATAGCAGCTGTGAAACCAATATCACCTGTGCAAAGTTTTACTACATGGTAAGGGATTTCTAAGAGCTGTAAAACTTCTTCTGCATTATTAACCATTTTTTCTAATTCATCATAAGATGTTTCAGGTTTAACGAATTTAATCATTTCAACTTTGTTGAACTGATGTTGACGAATAAGACCACGAGTATCGCGACCAGCACTACCTGCTTCTGCTCTAAAGCAAGCAGTATAAACGCTGTAGTATTCTGGTAATTTATCGCCATCTAAGATTTCATCTCTATGGAAGTTAGTAGCTGGAACTTCACCTGTTGGTACGAGATAATAATCCAAGCCTTCAAGTTTGAACATATCTTCAGAGAACTTAGGCAACTGACCTGTACCAGTCATGCTGTCTTTATTAGCGATAAATGGTGCAAGCATTTCTGTATAGCCTTGTTTATCTACATGTAAATCCATCATGAAGTTAATCAAAGCACGTTCAAGTCTTGCGCCTAAACCTTTATAAAAAGTAAAACGTGTACCTGTAACTTTTGCAGCTCTTTCAGGATCTAAAATATCAAGGTCTGCACCGATATCCCAATGAGCTTTTGGTTCAAAATCGAATTCACGAGGAGTACCCCAACGGCGAACTTCTGGATTATCGCTATCATCTTTACCTACTGGTACAGATTCATGGCACATATTTGGAATGCGAAGTAAAATATCATGTAATTCATCTTGAATTTCACGGAGCTGTTTATCTAATTGGCTAATTTTTTCACCAACTTGACGCATTTCTAAAATCACAGCATCAGCATTTTCTTTATTCTTTTTCATTTCACTGATTTTTTTAGAAACAGCATTTTTCTGGCTTTTTAAATTTTCTGTTTCAGCAATGATTTCACGACGTTGTTTTTCAAGTTCCATGAAACGGTCAAGATTCATTGGATTATTTCTGTTTTTTAAATTCTGTAATACTAATTCAGGGTTATCTCTGACAAATTTTATATCGAGCATTATTTTAACCTACCTTTTTTTGTAACTAAATATGTAGTAATCTTAATTTTACAACATAATCCATTAAATTAAAAGTTTACCACATAATTATTTCATTTTCTATGGATATATATTTCAAAATCCATCAATATTTATTAGTTTTTAGCTTCTGTTCCCTTGATATCATCTAATAAACTTTGATTGCCATTTATTGGTTTTACATTAGCATATCTAAATAATTGTAAAAATATATCATGTGCTATTGGTGCTGCTACTTGACCACCATAGTACTCGCCACCAGCTGGATCATTGATGATTACAAGCACTGTGAATTGAGGGTCTTCCACTGGTCCAAAACCACAAAATGAAGCGATATAATGTCCTGGCAAATATCCGCCATTTACCATATCAATTTTTTGTGCTGTACCTGTTTTACCAGCAATATGATAACCTTCAATACTTGCTTTAGAACCACCACCTGTGGAAACTACTTGTTCTAATACAGATTTCAAGGTCTTATCCACATCAGAGTCAATACAACGGCGAACTTCTTCGCGTTCCATTTGCTGATATACTGTGCCATCAGCATTATAAATAGCCTTCACAATATGAGGTTTTAACAATACACCATCATTTGCTATAGCAGACATAGCAGTGATCATCTGAAGTGGTGTTACCGCGATACTTTGCCCAATAGAAGAAGTCGCTACGTCAGAAGCAACCATATCTTTTGGATTAAATAAAATCCCAGATTCTTCACCCGGAAGCTCAATACCTGTACGTTCGCCAAAACCAAATTTACGAGCATAATTCATCAAGCGCTCGCCACCTAATTCCAAACCTAATTGAGCAAAACCTGTATTGATAGAATTTTTTACAACATCTAAGAATGTAACTGTACCGAAGCTATCACCACTCCAGTTTTGAATAGTTCTACCTGAAACTTCAATAGTTCCTGGGTCAACAAAAATATCTGTTGGTGATACTAATTTTTCCTGAAAACCAGCAGCCGCTACGATAGATTTAAATGTAGAGCCTGGTTCATAGATATCTGATACAGCTCTATTTTTCCAAACATTAGGATCGTATTTATGGAAATTATTTGGGTCATATGATGGTCGAGATGCCATAGCCAAGATATCGCCATTTTTCGGGTTCATTACTATAGCTGTTACTGATTCAGCACCATGATCCATCATCGCCTTATCCAAAGCTTTCTCAATGATAAATTGATACTGTGCATTGATAGTCAGCTGGATATTTTTACAATTAGCATCTACAGGTGAATTTTTCAAAAATACAGAGTCCATAATTGGCCTAGCCAAAGCATCTGTAAAAATAGAAGAAGTTTGTTCTTCACCTTTTATCATGCCATCAAATTGTTGCTCAATACCATCTAAACCTTTATCATCTGTACCCACAAAGCCGATTACATTGGCAGCTAACATATCATTTGGATAATATCTTTTACTTTCTTGAATAAAACCAAGACAAGCCCTATATTCAGGCTTTTCCTTCATTAAATTTTTCAAAGCCTTCGTTTCTTCCGGTTCCATCTGTCTTTTTACCCAGACGAAACCACCACCTTGAGCGATATCATCTAAAATATCCTTTTCGGTAAGTCCAATCAAAGGAGCTACATCTCTTGCCGTTTGTTCTGGATCTTCTACATGATTAGGGTCAATATATAAAGAGCTAACCATTGTACTTATCGCTAGCTCTTTCATTTCCGCATCATAGATAGTACCACGAGGCACATGAAGCACAGATGACTCTTGAACTTGCGACTCCAAACGAGATAACATTTCATCTCCACGAACTATTTGCACCCAAGCATATCTAGCCATGACGCCAATAATAAAAACAAACAATCCTATGAATAAATAAATTATATGCATTTGCACTTTATTTACTTTTTTTACTATCTTTTTATTTTGTCCACTATTTTTATCCATAATCTTCTTAGCCTAAAGACCTACGATAAAATACCTCACTTTCCTTAAACATAACTCTAATTATATCAAATTTTACTATAAAGATATATTTCTAACCTTGAATTATCTAAAAAATTATTTCATAGGCAAACAATCCATTTAATGATAAAATATTAATTGTATCTAAGTATACATATTTACATTTACTAAAATCTATTGAGGTGAGTTTTATGAAAGTAATTAAAACAACTAATGCACCTGGTGCTGTAGGACCTTATTCCCAAGCTATCGAAATCGACAACCTTGTTTTCGCTTCTGGTCAAATCGCTTTAGACCCTGCTACTGGCAAAATGGCTGAAGGTATCGAAGCTCAAGCTCATCAAGCTTTAAAAAATGCTCAAGCAGTAATCAACGCTTCTGGCGCAAAATGGGAAAATGTAATCAAAACAACTGTATTCATCACAAATATTGATGATTTTGCTAAAGTAAATGAAATCTATGCCACTTACTTTACACAACCATATCCTGCTCGCTCCTGTGTAGAAGTAAGTAAATTACCAAAAGGTGCCTTGATTGAAATAGAAGTAATCGCTAAAAAATAAGCTTTAACTTAAAAATAGGAATGATACAAAAATATCATTCCTATTTTTTTATGCCAAATTATATTCTTTTATTAATTTAGCAAGTAACGCTCTACAAGCTTTATCTACATCTGCATAAGTTTCATCAAAATTATCTGTATACCATGGGTCTTTTACATCACGATTTTCACCGACAAAAGACATCATCTTATACACTTTATGCTCTGTATCTTCACCGATAATATAGCTTAGATTACGTAAATTATTATTATCCATCACGATAATATAATCATACATATCATAATCTTGCTTTGTTATCTGCACAGCTTTTCGCTTGCTAAATGGAATATTCATCTCACGAAGTTTTGCTTTTGTGCCATAGTGAGTATCACAGCCGATTTCTTCACGACTTGTAGCTGAAGAATTGATTATAAATTTATCAGCTAAACCCGCTTTTCGCACTAAGTCCTTCATCACAAATTCAGCCATAGTTGAACGACAAATATTACCATGACATACAAACATAATTTTTATCAAAATATCTCACCTCCTTATAAATTTATATTACCTTATCTTTCATTAGCTAGTATATATCTTCTGTTTTTTCGTTCTCCTTTTTCTAATAATAAGCCTTCTTTTACCATCTCTTTTAAAAATCGTTTAGTAGTTGATTCTGCTAAAACTAAAATTTGCCGTACTTTTATATTTTTTATAGAACCATATTCCTGCACATACTTAATAATTAAGTTTTCTCTATCAATTTTTCTGCTATATTTATTTGTTATTATTGATCTTTTTTATCTTAATTTTTTAAATTTATATTCTTACTATACCTTAAAATATATTTATAACTAACTTTATTTATATTTATTTTCCAACTTAACTCTTATCATTTCATAAGTATATGGCACTCTATAATAATCTTTTAACGACAAACAAAGTGTTTCATCTATATTATGTTTTATTAAATTATAATCATTAGAATTAATATTAAAAATATATAAAAATTCTATTTTTCTTTTATTATATTCAACTTCCATTATCACTTCATAAGTTCCAATATCCCAAAAACATTCCTTATCCAATATTAATTTTGCTTCTTTATATAAATCGTCTTTTTTAAACTTTTTATACGCTTCTTCAAATGAAATATTTATATCACCAATTTTATTTGATAAAATACTCAATTTATCGTTAATAGGTTTTAAATGTTGCCATGATACATTTTCAAAAACACTAAATTCTATAAATGCAGTAATTATACCATCTGTTTCTATCCTAAAAGGATGTATCGCTTCCATTGTAGATGCATATACACCAATAATCTTTTGATTTATTGGTGAACGAAATGTAGACCAATCTAATTTCAATATTTTATCATCTTTTTGTCTAATAATTTTAAGTGCTACATTTTTTACGGATATTGGTTTATTTTTTGCTTCAAATACGCCATCAATCTCCACATATGAACCACTTTTATTAATAAATAATATTATATCACCTGTAGATAAATGTTCTAATATTGGTTTTACTACCCATTTTTTCCATACTAATTCTATAATTCGTATAAGAAGTGCTATCACAGATATAATAATTGCTATTAATTCATATATAGACATTGATTTTGAAAAATCTACTATCATATTTTATTACCTTCTCTAAAATATTTTATTATCCCGCCTTCAATTTTTTATATTAACTAACCGTTTATCCAATCCTTTTCTTTTATATAAAGTATACTTTTTACTTTTATGCCATAGTGAATATCACAGCCTATTTTCTCACAACTTATAGCTGAGGAATTGATTATAAATTTATAAATTAATACTGCTTTTCGCACTAAATTCTTCATCACAAATTCAGCCATAATTGAACGACAAATATTACTATGATAAACAAACATAACAACTAAACTAAAATATATACCATATATTTTCACAAATTCCATTCCATTATTATTGATTTTATTTTTTTTATATCATCTTCATCAAGTCCATATGATTGATATATTAATTGATCAATACGTTCTTCTATTTTTGAAATATCAGCCTCTTTATTATTAAATCTTATTTCATATATTTTATCACAACAATCATCTAATATTTTTTCCAAATGTTTATTAGGTTTTAATATAGGAATATCTAATAATGGTTTTTTATCTATTTGATAAATATTTCCTTGCATCTTTCCCATTTTTAATAACCAAAATTTTATGAGCGTTGAATTTAACAAACATGTTAAATATTTCATAGATATTCTATTTGTTTTTATTAAATACCATTCAGCTGTAACATATGCAGGTTTTTCTACATAAGAAAATTGTGGATAAGTACATTTTCTAAGAGATATTATTGTTGGCGATTCAAAAAAATCCTGTTTTCTTGCTCTGTGCAAACCATATGGCTTATTATCTGAAGTAATTACATCTTTATAATAATCTAAATGATTTTTTATTTTAGGATAATCATCCATTAATTTTACATCTTTAAAAACTGAGGTTGTATATATAATCTGTTTATCTGTTATAGGATTAAAATAGTATCTACCAATATTTCTACTATCATAATATGGATGTAATAAAGTCATTTCTTTATCATCTAAATTTAAACTTTCTATTTCAGATGAAGATAAAATAAAAATGCCATCTCCAATTTTTGCATTAGGTAATATAGATAACATCTTTTTTGTTACTTCTGCATGATGAGGATGTATTCCATTTAAAATTTCATCTTTTTCCAAATAAAAACAATCTACTTCTTGTATTTTATCGATTATATTTCCTATAGATACATCTAAAAACTGAATTGTTCTACCATCTATATTAGTTTTAGGATTATATTTTGATAAATATGATTTTCCTATTTTTTTCCCATTTAAAAATTGATTTAATTCTTTTAAATTTAACGTTATATTTCCTACTTCTTTATAATCAATAAAATAATCAAAATTCTGCTTTTCTTTTTGAATAAAAAAGATCATTGTTTGTTGATTAGCTGATTCAAAAACTTTTACATTATTAAATGTAATAAACTTTATTATCTTACATTCTTTTGCTAAATGTTCTCTCATTTTTTTCCACCAGCTGTTGTCATCCAATTATTTGGTGCAATAAAAGAAAGTATTCCTTTTGATGTTAATAATTCTATACTTTTCGATGTAAAAAAATACCATAGATCCATTTTTCCTATATAGTAATTCTTACCAAATCTAGTTTTTCCAATTTCTTTAAATATATTTTTATTTCCTTCTTCTCCAACATAAGGTGGATTTCCAATTACAATATCAAAGCCACCCTTTTCTCGAAAAATTCTTATAAAATCTAATTGCCAAAGAATATATGGCTTAGATGCTTTACTTTTACTTTCATTATATCTTTGAATTTGCTCTGGTTTACATCCTTCAAATTGAGCCATAATAATCATATCGCGCAAAGATTCAATTTCACGTTTTAATTGTTTTTTCTTTTCTATACTCTCACAATAAAATAATTCATTTTGCTTTTCAATTAATATTTTTATAATAGATTCATATCGAGCATTATCTATATCTAGTTGGTAATTTTCATTACCAAATAAATCACTATCTTTTATTAATCGTATACCTTCAAATTCATCAATTAAACTATTACCACATAAAATATTACATTCTAAATTAGGTAATGGTAATGGATTTTTATGTCCATCTATAATAGATTGAGCTTCCGGATTAATTTCATCATCAATAACTAAAGATAACCATAATCGAAGTTGTGTAATATCTACAGCCGAAGGATCAATATCTGCTGCAAAAATGCAATTTTTTATAGTTTCATATTTTAAGCCATATGAAGATCTTTCCATTTGATACATTAATCGTATATGATATGCATCCATTGCAATAGCCATATATGCTGAAATATTTTGTCTTGCTCTAACAATCTCATTTAACATACCAAGAGGAAAAGCTCCTGAGCCTACAGCTGGATCTGCAATACGAATATTTTTTAAAGCTTCATCCATATCTTTCAACCGATTTATAATTACATTTCCATTTGAATCTAATTTATAAAGATTTTCCGATATATACATACCTCCATTACCTTGACGTTTTTCTTTTATAGTATCTTCATCTTTCATGAAATCACCATATAAAATAAATTCACGAATAGCTTCTTCCTCAACTTGCAAAGTATTAACTAAATAATTTATTAAACTTTCTTGACACATATAATGTACTATTTCACGAGGTGTATAAAAAGCTCCTTTTGATTTTCGATCATTTATTTCCAATAAATTTTCAAAAACTTTACCCAGCATTTCTGGATCAATAGCTACCTCTCGTTCCATTGGTTCATCTTCGGTTATAGTAAAATTATATCTATCGAAAATATCTAAAATACCATCGGCTTCTCTACCTTTTATTTTTTCATTAGAAAATATTTCATTAGGAATATTGAAATTATTGTGTTCCCAGTCATATCCATCAAGCGGCTCAAATAAGCCACCAGATAAAAATGGTATCCTACAATGAAGTTTAGAATAATAACCATGTTCTCCACGATTTACACTTAATGCTTCATAAAATAACGGTTCTAAATAATCTTCAAAAAAATTCTTATTATGAGTATCTGCAAAGTTAAAAAGTCTACGCATAAAATTATGTGGACCACTACCCCAAGGATTTCCCTTTACACAACTAGCAATAATAGCTTCATCTTCATTACTAATTTCTTTTAACCCAGAATAATAATACTCATTATTTTCTCCCAATTGATATATCATCGGAAGAAGCTTTCTAGATTTTGAACCCCGAGCATAATAAGCATTCTTATAATCTTTTTCAGATAAAGTCTTCGCCCATATATTTACACCTAACCAGCCTTTCTTTTGTAAAAAGTATAAAAATATGATTTGCCCCATTAATTTCTTTGCAAATTGTGCAGAAGTAAAGTTATGTTGTTCTGCTTCTATACAAAAATCTTCATTTTCATCTAATACCTCACATAATTGATGAAACTTTTCACAATACAATTTAAAAAATTCTTCAGTTACTTTTTCTACACTAAATGCTTCCTCTAAATCATCTAATATTATTTTCTTCGAAGCATTTATACTATTTGTAATAAAATTTCCAAAACGACTTATTGCTGTATGACAAGGTTCATGTTCACCAACTAAATAAGAATATCTTTTTGCTGGTGTTAATTTTTCAGTAGTTTTTAAAGAGCCTTTTTCTATTTTCATTTCATAATCAAGACGAACAAAAGATAATCTCCATTTTTTTTCCCCATCTGTATAAAAAGCAATAAATGCTGCATCTGCATTAGCATTTTCAATTAATTTCTTTGCATAACTACGTTGTGTACTTCTTGCATTTTCTACGTATTTTTCATTTTTTAATTGAACAGCTAATATAATAATTCTTTTTCTATCTAATGTTTCATAATTAGCAACATGAATATATCCTTCAATATGAGATGAAAAATTTGTATATTCTTTATTGAATTTATTTGGTGAAAGTATATTAATATCAAAAAAAAGTTCTTTAATTAAATTAACGTAATTCTTAGTACTATATGAGTTTTTTAATATACTTTCTATTTTATTTATAGTTTCATTCACTTAACATCTGCCTCCGTTCTTAAATCACATGATAATACAATTTGTTTTTTTCCATTAAACTGCATTTTTTTCTTTTTACGTTCTTCAAAATATGTTTTAGGTACCAATTTTAAAATTTCATAATAAAATTCTAAAATATCTCTTATCGTTTTACTTTTTTTCATGATATCTTTAGATATTTTTGATGGAATTTCACCATTTTCCCAAAGCAAAATTAATTTATCTATAATTTCTTCTTGATCATCTGTAAGACGTGGTTCTATTCTTATTGCTTTTAATAAACGAATAATTTTTGCCTCATTACCAGTAACCTTTACCTTTTCAGTTGATACTATATCATCTGCTATAAGCATTTCATCAAAAGCATTGCTATTACTATCAAAATGCTCATAAAACTTACTTGAAATACTTTCTTTTTTATCATCTTGATTTGATTTAATTAAATCTATTGCTTGCATAAAGGATAATTGCTTTGTTTCATCCTCAGAACTAATAAAAAATGTTTTCAATGCACCTTGTCTAATAAAAGTAACAGTAGAGTCTTTTAAAACTTTTTTAGATAATTTTCCTGTTTTTGCTTTCTTTGGTAAATATTTTATCATAGAAAACATTTTAGGATCATTATCACGAACTTGACGAATAACTGCTAAATAAGCTAATTCTGGATTAGTACTTTTTTCATCATTGTCTAAATCAGAAGTCAAATTAGAAAATAATTTTTTAGAAGAAACTTTTTCATCATCAGACAAATACTTGAAATCTTCACCAAGTGTATCATGAAAAGCTTGTAATTTTTCTAAGATACGTTCTTCTAAAGGCATTTGTTTTTCGCTTTGTGCTGTTGGAAAAAAGTTAAATACATAAATACGAGTAAACTCTGTACCTACGCGATTAATGCGACCTACACGTTGCATGATACGGGTAGGATTCCATGGAAGGTCATAATTCACAAGAATATTTGCACGATGTAAATTTATTCCTTCAGCTAATACATCTGTAGTAATTAAAACATCATATTTATCATTATTTTTATTTTTAAACTTAGGATTAAAACTATCTTCAATATCAACCTTTAAAGAAACACTACTCTGACCACTAAAATAAATAACTCGTTCATTATATATATTTTTTAATTCTTTATATAAATATTGAGCAGTTTCCATAGATTCAGTAAAAATTATTACTTTTTTATTTTTTATTAAAGTATTTGTTGTAAGAGTTCTTTTAAATTCATTTAATTTAGGATCTTCATTAATCGTTAACCAAATATCTTGCATATATTTTAATTGTTCTAAATCAGCTCGTAAATCATAAAAAAACTGAGATGAAAATTCTTTTGATTGAAATTCCATAATATCTTGATTTTCGATTAACTTCATTAATTTCTGTGTATTACCATCATCTAAAAGATCATATACATTAACTTTTTTACTAATATAAATTTTACCTTTTTCTGACATCTCAATAAATTTTTCATAAGAAATAATAAAACGTTCTAATGTTTTTCTAAATGCATAAAAACTACTTTCTAAACGTTTTACAAGTATACTCTTCATAAATCCACCCATATTTTTTTGTGCAGATAACATAGTTGCATATTTCTTTTTATCTTTAAGATATAATAATGGTGTATAACGAGCATATTTAAAATTCTTTATAATATTAATAGTTTGGGAAAATATTTTATCTACTTCCCTATTAAAAGAATAAATTATTTTTTCCGGACTTCCTACTTTTGGAAAAGTTAACTTTTGTTTTTCCAGATCTTCTGCATAATATTCCTGTATTTCACTTCTAGTACGACGAATCATAACTTCACGAATTAACTTATCACGAATTATTTCGGAATTTTCTCTTAACTGCTCCATATATGCACTAGAACCTTTCTTCTTTTTCGCTAACTTGGCATTCAAACCTTTAAAGAAGCCTTCAATATTTTTAATACCATTAATTGTCCCATTTTGCCTTGATTGAAATAAATAAATTTGATTTTCAATGTCGCTAGTATAATTATTAATAGGTGTTGCCGAAATTAAAATTACTTTTTTCCCATGGCAAATCTGATGTAGTTCTGCAAATGATTCTGTATCACTATTACGAAAACGATGTGCTTCATCAACAAATATATAAGAATACTTTTCTATTCCTCTTTCTATAACCTTATCCAACTTCCCAAGAGATATTACATCACATCTTGCAACATCAAATTCTTGTAAAACACTTTTCCAATAATCTACTAAAACCGGAGGACATATAAATAATTTATATGTATTTCTATTAAAACTATTAGCAAGCATTGCACATATATAGGTTTTTCCCAAACCTACAACATCAGATATAAATACACCATTATAAGCTTCTAATTTTTGTCTTGCTTGTGTTACTGCATCTATCTGATATTGTAATTGCATATATCCTTCTGGAAGTAACATTTCAAAATTTTCCTTATCTGTATTAATTTCTTCTTTAAAAAATTCATATAACGTTTTTAAATATAATTGATATGGCGTTATATTATTTCTCATCCATGTATGTTGTTCTACTGCTTCAATATAATTTTCACGAATATCTATTCCTTTTATCCAAAGTTCTTCAAATTTATCAAGAGCAAATTTCACATCCATATAATCTTTCAATTCCACATTAAATTCAAGATTATTTATTAAACCAGCTTCAGAAAAATTACTAGAACCTGTAATAACACTACCAAACATATCTGGTACTTTTTTCTGATCTTTACGCATAATATAAACTTTTGCATGAATAGGAGCTTCTGTATACATACGAATTTCTAATTTGCCAGACTTTAACCAATCCATAAAAACACGAACACCTTTTTCAACTTGTGATGAATGTGCTGATATTTCAAATTCTTTTTCAATTTCTTTAACAATAATTTCTTTTCCTTCTGTAGTCGAAATTGCTGCATATGCATCTTCATTATTTATTCGATCAATAATTTTAACCGTATATCTATCAATATTTAAGCCAACCAATATTCTAATCTTTTCTACTTGTTCTAAGGCTTCATACATTTTAAAAAATCCACTTGCCCTAAAATAGCCAACTAAAACATCAAAAAATTGTGTATTACTTTTTAAAATAACTGAAAAACGATTATATAAATCTCTTTCAGGTTCATTAGTAAAAAATTTTAAATCTGTATGAATCACAATATATTCTCTCCTAGTTTTTTATTATTTAAACTGTAGAATATCATAAGAATAATATCTATAAAATTTTAATAACCAATATTATATTTTCCTCTATAATACTCTATCGTTCTATACTCTAAAACATCTCTCATATTATCTACAAAAACTTTATTCTTTATAATCTCTTTTAGATTTTCATTTAAAGCTAATGCAAAACCTTCTTTTTCTACAAAGAAGCCTTTCCCTGAAGCTTTTAGATATTTTATCGGCATGGTTTTTGCTTTTGCTAGATGTTGTTTATCCGTTATCTTTAAATATTTATCATAAGTCATATCACTTGCAAAATCTTTCCAGTTTTTATTTTTACTGAAAAACTCTTTCCATGTAAATAAAATGTCTTCATCTGTTATCGCTAATTTTATATTTCCTTGATTATAAAAAGCATACAATATCGGCATTTTATATACTTTTTGCATATCTGTCGTTTCTATTAAATTGATAAAATCTCTGCCAATAGTTTTATATACTGCCTTTTCATCATCAGACAACTCATTTAAATCATTTAAGAAATCTAAATAATGTCTGAATGGATTTTCTTTTGCATGGCTCATACAGTATTGATAAATACTATCTTCCATATAAGTGAATAACTCCACTCTTGTGGGTCTTTGCTCTAACAATTCCTTGATACGAAAATATTCATTATTTATTTTTTCCTTCATGGTTAAAGTTTTCATATCCATTTGTTTAAATAAATCTATTAATCGCATATCGAAATCAAGGATACAATCATCTGGTAAATCTTTTTCTTGATATACATAAGTTCTTTTACCTTCTGTTGTACTATCAGTCAATAGCGAAATAAATTTACCTGCTTTCACATAATTGCCAATAAAATCCAATACATTTAAATATTTTTTTCCTTGATAAGTGCGAAGTCCTCTACCTAATTGTTCAAGAAAATAATCGGCGATTGGGTAGGTCGCAAAAACATGACCATATCTACAGAAGGAATATCCACACCTTCATTAAACATATCTACAGAAAAAATGACTTTTATCTGCCCTTGTTTCAATTTATTTATAGCTTCTTTTCGCTCCATAGCATACTCGCCACTGCCTTCACTATAAACCGCCACCGAAGCAATACCTCGTTTATTGAAGTCTTTCGCCATCATTTCTGCATGTTGTTTGGAACAACAAAAAGCTAAAGCTTGCTTTGAAGCATATTTTTGATAATATTTATAAATCAATTCAAATCTTTTTGTATTAGCTTGATAAATATTTGTGAGTTCTTCTTCATTATATCGACCTTTCACTAAATGCAAATGTGAATAATCTGTTTCGTCATATATCCCATAATAATGAAAAGGCACTAATATTCCTTTATTTATCGCTTCTTTTAAAGTTATTTCATAAGGCACATTATAATCACATAATTCATATATATTTTTCCCATCTAATCGCTCTGGGGTGGCAGCTAAGCCTAAAAGAAATTTTGGCTTGAAATAATTCACTATTTTTTTATATTGAGCAGTAACTGCATGATGAAATTCATCTATGATGATATATTCAAAATAATCTCTAGGAAAATATGCTTCATTTAAGTATTCGTCTTTAGCCAATGTCATGACAGAAGCAAAAATCATGGATTTATCTTTATCTTTTTGTCCTCCATAAAAAAGCCCATAATCTTCAGATTTACAAACATTTCTAAAAGCTTCTACTGCTTGATATAAAATTTCTTCTCTATGTGCTACAAATAATATTCTTTTATAATTAACTGAGTCAAATGCTAATAAATACGTTTTACCAATGCCTGTGGCTGCATGAATTAAAGCTTTTGTCGCTCCTTCATTTCTGCTGTTATTCAAAGCGTATAAAGCTTCTATCTGTACCCCTCTTGGCTGAATTAATGGCGTAATATTTTTATTTTCTGTTTTATATTGTTCTAAATCCTTGATTATTGCTGGTTTTCGCCAGTATTTAGCATATCTATATAATTCTTCATCAGTGATAACAATAGCATGATTATAAAATAAATCCTCAAAAGTCGTGAAAAACTGTTGAAAACTATCTTTATCCAGTAAATCATTAAATCTATAATTCCATTCAATACCCGAAGTTAAAGCACTTCTTGAGATATTTGATGAACCTATATATATTTCACTATAGTCATCATAATGAAAGAAATAGGCTTTGGGGTGAAATGAATGTGTATTATCATCATAAAATCTTAAATCTACTTGATTATTTAATTCTTGTTTTATCAAATACAACGCTGATGGCTGTGTTATATTTAAATAGTTTCCTGTCAAAATCCTTATCGGTATTTTCTTATCTACTGCTTGTTTCAAATCTTTTAGAAGTAAACGCACTCCCGACTCCATCAAAAATGAAACAATGATATCTATTCTTTTAGCCTTATCTATACTGTTTTTTAATTGAAAATATAATTGCTTAGATTTTGTCTGTCCACCAGTTAAAACATTCGTAAAATCTATTATTTTTTCCTTAAGATTAGATTGAGCCATTTTTCATTTCCTCGCTGTGGTCTTACGTCTGCTGTTATCCATTGTTCTTCTACTTTTAGATTATCTACATTGGCGTTCAATTTAGCAAAGCTATCTTCTGTCATATCTGTGAAATATCTGCCGTTTCGCTCACCAGAAAAATCTCCATATTTAAATGATGTATAAATTATGCCTTCATCTTTTAGAGCCTTGCTCATTCTCTTAAAAACATCAACTAAATCATCTAAAGATAAATGCAATATAGAAGAACAAGCCCATATGCCATCATATTTATTTACTATAGATAATTCATTAAAATACATATGACGAACTTTTATCTTCGTATATTCACTAGCGATTTTGCAAAGTTCTATCGAACCATCTATTGCCTCTACATTAAAATCTTTAGCTAAAAAATACTTCGTATCTCTACCCGAACCACAGCCAAAATCTAAAATATAACCTTTAGCTGGCAATTTATTTATAAACTTATCTTGAGTTGCCTTAAAATCCACATTTAAAGTTTCCTCAACAAAATCTTTAGCATTAATATCATAATAATTTATAGTCTTATTCAACATAAAATAAACCCTTCTCAAATATATCAATATATTATTTTATTATACACTATCTATTTAACTAAAAAAGGATATGACCTAATGCCATATTCTCTACTTTTTTACATATTTTATACTAAAAACAATTTCATTCTAAACTTTTTGCCGTTATCCGCAAGTTATTAACTAAAAATATCAATTATTTTTCAATTTTATTTTGCCGATAAAAATAAAAAATCCTTTAGAATTATATAAATATATTTCTAAAGGATTCTTCTATTACTTATCGTAAACACATAAATTATCCATGAATAATATCTGTATACTCTGGATATTGTGCTAACCTATCTTCTGGTGGTATATGAACAGCTCCCGTAAATTTGCCTCTTGCCCAATCTGCATAAGTTCCCCAATAAAAATAACTAAAATACGTTCCATCTGTTACAGAAACATTATATTCAAAAATTTCTGGTGCAAAAGTTCCTTGCTCATTTATAATACCAGCAAATTTAGAATTTAATCTAATATGTTTTGCTGGAATTATATCTGATAAATCAATATAATTTACACCATCTTTTAAAATCACCTTTTTCTTATCTATTAAATGTACCATATTATCTGAAACTTCAATTATTAATACAATAGAAGCATTAAATGGAATATTTGCGTTTACCATTAATTGTTGAAATTGCAATGTTTTCTTATTACATTTCAAATTATTACATTTACCTTCCAAATACTTCCATTCAGTTGTATGACTACCAATCGTTAATATTTCAGAAAAATCATAGTCAATAGCAAGACGTTTTGTAGATATATCTTTCTTTTCTGATTTAGATTTTAATTCCATTTCTGTTAATGAATCTAAATAAAATTTAACTTCTGATATCTTAGCATTCAAATGAGTATAATATTTTGGTCTACCTAATTCTGGTATAATATGACCAATATAAGAATAACCTATAAATATAGGTTGATCATCCCACTGACGCAATATTGATTCCTTTGGAATACCTTCTACATACGCTACTGGAATTCCATCTACATAAGAGGCTCCACCATGCTCTTTATCAAAAGACAGTGCATATCTAGCCATTTTATGCAATTTTATTTTTCCGCCTCGCCAATTTTTTTCAGTAATATCATGACAAATTCCCCATCTTAGAATACCGCTTCGTTCTACAACCATTCTAAACAAATAAGTTGCTCCCCAACCTACAGATTTTCCTCGAACCATCAACGGATTATGTCCCATTTCATTTTCATTAGCTAATCGTTGTATATTTGCTGAAACTATAGTTGTAAAGCCTTTGTTAGCTATTAAATCTTTAGCAGCAGGAATTTCAATATAATCTGTATCATTATCTAAGCAAAGTTGATAATTATTTTTATATTTTTCTAAACGTGGACATCCATGTATTAATCCATAATGACGATTTCCAGACATATCCTTAACATGTGGTATTAATTTTATACTACCATATATTTTTACTACTTTAGAATTTGTAGAACCAATACTTATATGATATTTTCCAGTTTCTTTTACTTTATATATAAATTCTATATTATACTGTTGATATGGATTAAGAAATATATTTTTTGTTTCTATCATATGTTGATTAACAAATAATGGTATATTAGTATATATTTCTCTATCTATATTATTCTTTATATCAATAGATGCATGTATATATACACCTTGTTGCATAACTAATTTTTTACATCTAAAATTCATATATTCTACTTGAGCATGTTCAAAAACTATACAATTAAACTCTTTGTTAGCAATTTCAATTAAATGTTCTCCTGCCTTACTTGCAATATAATATGCAATAAAACTACTTCTAGCATGTGGATCAAGTAATATATTATGACGTAATGAATATAAACCAAATAATGCAATATTTTTCTTTTCACCATTATCATATAAATCAAATTGAGCTTTAGCTACTGATAAATTAGGATTATAAATTTCTCCAGATATTTTTAATGTGCCAATATTATCTACATGTTCTACTAAAACATTACTAATTTCAAGTTCTTTTAAATCATGAGATATTTTTATTGTATCTATTAATTTTTCCTCTCCTAATTCATTATATCCATAAATATCATATTGAATTATATCCTTATCTATATATAATAATCCAAAATTATTTTTGCCAATAGAAACTACTTCTGGAAATTCTTCCAAAAGTCGTTTATCTGTTATATGCTCAATTTCCGCATAATATTTCTGTAAAGTTCCTTGAGATACATATATCGATTGTTGGTTATTTTTATTTGATGTTATTGCTTTTGTATAATAATGTATATGTCCAGATATAATTAAGTCAATGCCATATTTATCAACTATACTAGAAATATATTTGTTATTTAATACATCAGTATAAGGATGATGTAATATCAATATTTTCCATTTACTATTCTGTGCTATTTCTGATTGCAAATCTACTTCCAACCATTCCATAGTCGTATCAATAAATTCTTGTATTGTATCATCAACTTGTGCATCTGAATTAATTGCATTCATTTCATATAAACCCCAAGGATTACTATCTACGAATACAAAATGTGTATTATTAAAATTTATTGAATAAGAGTTGCCTCGTCTAGCATGATTTACATAATTTTGAATTGGTTTAATAAAATAATAATCAAAATATTTGCCATTATCATGATTTCCTGGTGTGTAATAAACAGGAAATTGCTGTAATGATTGGGATATTAATTTGAACCAATTTTTTTCATATTGTTCACGCTGATCGCCTGTCGCAAAAGATATATCTCCACTATGAAGAATAAAATTAGGTTGATGTTTTTCTATACTTTTTTGTATATCTTCATGTAATTCAAAAGAATGTGTATCGCCTACAGTAAGAATTTTTAATTTTTCACTATTTTTTGCTGTAGAAAATGTATTTTTATGAATTATTGTTTTTCCTTCATAAATATTATATTGATATATATTATTTATTTCTAATTTTATTAATTGGGCAAAGTATAATATATTGCTATTTCCATTATCTATACATAATTGTTGTAATTTTGCAGTTTTATATGTTTTCGCCCCTATTTCTTTATATTTTAAGCTATAATTAGAATTTTGATTCACTTCCCAAGCGATGACTACGCTATTTTCTTGTAGTGCTAATAAATATGGTTCAATTATAATTTTTCCCATGGCAAACTCCTATGTTCTTCTTCAATTAGTGATAATTACATTATACTATAAATTTTTGCTTTATTATATATAAATTAGATTATAACTCAACCTTATCTAACTAATAAATCACACAAAATTAACGATTACTATATTAGATATCTTGTTCATTCTATGATAAAATAATGATAATTCATAATAAATATTGCTATTAGGAGTATTGTGATGCTAGAATATAAATTTTCAACAAGTCAACATTCACAAAATCTATTTAAAAATAATATTGTACCTCGTCTAGCTTATGTTCAAGATATAAATGAATATCACCAAAATTTATCTATAAAACATTCACATAGCCAATTTTTGGAAATTATTCATATAATTAAAGGATGCGTCATTTACGAAATAAATCAAAAACATTACCGATTAACTCCTGGAGATACACTTGTCATTAATCCACAACAAATACATCGCATATCAGAATCATCTAAAACTTTATCAGCAATTGTATTAGGAATTAATAATTTACAAATTCAAGGGCTAGCACCAAATTATTTAATTCCCCTAACCGTATCCCCCATAATTTCTATAAACTCACCATTTAAAGATCTTCAACCTTATTTTTTATTATGCCGAAATTTAGCAATGATTCACAATAAAGACTATCTAATAAACAACCCCCAAACAACTCTTTTAACTTCTTTAATCACAATAATTCATAATTTATGCAAAAATGCCAATAAATCAGAAAAAAATGAAAATACTGTTTCAGAACGTATAAAATATTATTTAGACGCCCATTACCTTGAAGACATTAATCTAGAAATCATAGCTAAAAATCTACATTTAAACAAATTTTATTTATCTCATTGTTTTAAAAACTATATGGGAATTTCTCCTATGCAATATATTAATAAACGAAGAATTTCCGAAGCACAAATGCTTCTAATATCCACAAAATTAACAATTACAGAAATCTCTTTTCGTTGTGGATTTAATAACTCTAATTATTTTCAAACTACTTTCAAAAAAGCTATTGGTATTACTCCAGGACAATATCGAAAAAATTGGTAATGATATTAATTTTCAATTATATATATAGAAAAAAACCAATTCGATTATATTAATATCGTAATTGGTCTTTTCTATATTTGTTATAAAATAAATTATTAAAGGGGTTTAACGATGTGAATTTAAAAATTCTTCAATTTTAAATAAAGATGTATTAATTATTAAATCTTCTGGAATATCATACTTAGATATTAAATCTTGTGCATAATCAAATTGACCAATTTTTTTATGATAATGAGCATCTGATCCAATACTAATATATGTGTTATGTTTCTTAGCTGCCATAATTATTTGTTTACATAAATCTTCACTTCCAGGACGTGCTAAAGGAGATGAATTATTAATTTCTATAGCTTTATTATAATAAGCTGCCATTTGTGCTAATAAATCTGCATTTACTGGATAAATTGGATTATCCGGATGTCCAATTATATCTACTGTTGGTATCTGCATTATTTTTTCCCACACATTCATCATTTCATTTAAATCAGCACCAGGAACAATACATTCTTTATGGCAAGATACTATTACTATATCTAACTTCTTTAATTGATCTAATGTGAAATCTATTGTTCCAGAAGTATCCATAATATTAACTTCTGCTCCACATAAAATCTTTGTATCTTTAAATGTTCTTGGTATATCTCTATAAGTATTGAAATATGCCCATTTTACACTTCCAGGATATCCAGGACCATGCTCTGTTAGACCAACAGCTTTTAATCCCTTATCACTTGCTTCTTGTATTACTTCTGTAAGTGTACTATAAGCATGCCCACAAGCTAAGGTATGAGTATGCAAATCTGCTACTATATTCATAATAAAACCTCTTATACAAAATTTTTATTAATATTAATAAACTTATTATAACTGAAAATTACTATCTACGCATTGTTTAGATAATTTTTCATCTATAAAATCCATTATTTGTACACCATTTTTATATTCAGTTTCATTGCATAGAGATAAAAAATAAGAATTTAATATATTAGCATAACTATCTGGATATCCTAAATCACCATTAGTAGCACTAATATGATTTAAAAATAATTTATTTGATATTTTAGCTGTAAAATTATTTTTTATTGCTTGTTTCTTATCCTCAATACTCGGTCCATCCCATAAATCTTGTAAATCTATAAATTTATTGTCATGCCAAGTTTGAGCCCAAATCTTATTATCAAATTCATAAAATTTATATTCAATAGGACTACATTCTAATGCAATAATTTTACCACGCACTAATCCTAAATTAGGAAATATCGTTGCTCTACTATCCCATTTATAAAACAATGGCATAAATTTTACAAGCTCATTTTTTAATGCTATTCCATATTCTGGATAGTCATCTTTTAATTCATTTGCATTTTGAACTCGCATAATAATTACTTCTGAAGGATATTTTTCTAAAAAATCTTTTAACGTGCTCATAATCTCATTCATTGTAATATTACTATGCCATTCACGATGTGCTGCAATCATTTCACGTCTAATTCGCATATCAAAAAATCGAACACCACATTGTAATTGTTCATCTAATGAAAGATTCTGTGTTTTATAATATCTTTGATCACAAGTCGCAGTCATAGTATCATGGGTACCTGGTATTAATAAATCACAAATAGATGTATCATCAGAAATCATACTCATCCAATTTGATAAATTATATTTTTTCATAATTATTCCTCAATTCAATGCATATTATCCTTCAATTTTATTTTCTTTAATTAATTTTGCTCTAAGTTTAACAAGCATATGAGACATACATACAGCAACTAAAGCTAAAACAGCTAATCCAACAAAAGCCATAGCTAATACATGTGTATCTGTCAAATAAGAACGAATAATATGTCCAGCTGCATCTTTTTCAGGTGACTGTACTAAACCTCCCAGGATTATTGGAGCAAGTAATGCTGGTAAATATCCTAATGTAATTGCAAATGACATTGCTGCGGATGAATGTTTTTTTGCAACTCCTAATTCACCAATTGGAGCATAATATACACCACGAATCATAAAACAACAAGCTGATGCACATAACATTAAAACCATTAATAATGTAAACATTCCTGATGAAATTAATCCTTCTGGAGCTTGATCTGGAAGATATCCTTGGCTATATAAAGCGATATCTGGATGATTAGTAAAGAATATAAATGCAATAGCTGAAAGTAAAATTACTAAAATAATTTGTAAAGTTCTCATAAAATGAGCTGTAGATTCAAAAACTTTTTCAACAAGAATAGATGATACTAATGGTAACATTCTTAAACCAATTACAATACTAGCAAATACAGCAGCAGCTACAGCTGATGTTCCATAACCAGCTTGTAAAAATCTTGCAAAATAAGTGCCAGCTGCTACAAATGTTCCATATATACAAAAAACATTTAAACCTGCAATCCATACTACTGGCAATTTTGCAACATATCCAATACCTTTTATTGCTTCCATACTACTTTCTACATGAGTGTCCTCATCACCAACTTTTACATCTTTAGGAACAACAAAATAAACTGCAAGACCTGTCAAAAGTACAATAACACATGATGCAAGCATCATAGTTTTTGGAGCAACTTGATAATACAACATACCTGCCCAAAGTAATGAAATAAGAAAAGCTAATACCCCACGACCAAATTCAAATAGTCCAAATACTAATCCCTGATGATCTTCACTTGTTGACGAACGTAAAGCTTTAAAATTTGCTGGTTTAAATAAAACTTCTGAAAAAAACAACATTGAAAAGAAACAAGCTAGTAATACTGGCATACTAAGTCCTGGTGAAAACAAAGTAATAAATAATGAAATACATCCTACTCCTAATGATGATAATAACATTATATTACGTATAGAAAATCTGTCTCCAACCCAGCCTAGAGCAATTGTACCAACTAAAATAACTAAGCCCTGCATAGAATATAAATATCCTGCTTCTTGATCTGTTACGCCTAATGCTGCTGGAAATCCCCCTGGAACCGAATTTCTTATATCCCAAAATGCATATAATAATTGAGCATTTATCGTTATAAGAATTAATTGGAAAAATGTAGCTGGTGTAAACCCGTACTTTAATAATAAATGTTTCATAATTAGACCTCCTCATTTGTCTATGTATAACTATATATTTATTGTAATTCATATTAGTTTTTTCAATATTTGTATTTTTGTTATTTTTATCACTTTTATATTAATTTTTATATAAAATATTGTTTTTTTATATTGTATTTCATAAATTAGAAATTTTTTATACAGTAATTTAATAAAATATTCTAATAAAAATTAACAACAAAATAAAAACCTCTAGAATATTTATCTAAAATTCTAGAGGTTTTTTCTATATAATTTTAAATTTACGATATTAACTAATATAAAGTTCAAATACTATATTTTCTTTTTAATTTTATGCCGATATCGGCAAGTTATTAACTAAAAATATCAATTATTTTTCAATTTTATTTTGCCGATAAAAAAATAGCAGATACATTTGTACCTGCTATTTTTATCTATACTATATTTATTTTTTAGAATTTAAATGTTACATTAGCAAGCCATTTATTAGCTGTTGTGGAATCACTATCTTGATATTCATAGCTGATACCGTAAGCAATTTTATCACTTTCTGCTTCAACACCTAATTTACCTATAAAGCTTCCATTATCTACAGTTTCAAAACCAAAACTAGCACCATTTAAGCTTACTGTTTGATCAACATCTCTATCACCCATTGTCCAAACATATCCAACTTCTGCCACTGGACGAATTGTCCAATCATTATTTCTTATTTCTGTACTATATTTTACACCAACTGGTAATATAAATAAGTTTTGTTCATCAACATTATAATTAATGCCTAAACTATTAGTATAATCTGCTGTACCTAAATGCATATAACGAGCACCAATATATGGTACAAATTTGCCATTTGCTCCAGATTTAATAGCTTTTTCTGCTCTTACGCCAATACTAAATGCATCTGCATCTGGTGAAGCTGTTATTTCTGTACCACTATTATACTGAGTTATATCATTTGAGCTATGCATAAAGCTAATATCACCTAATACAGCACTATCACCATTATCAATTTTACCATATAAGGATACACCATAATATTCTGCATCATTTTGTGTTCTTGAAGCAATATTATTGCCACTGATATCACCATCTGCATAACTTAAAGCTACACCTACTGTAGACTTACCATTTTTATAAAAATCACTACCTACAACAATTCCATTAAATGTAGCATCATAATCAGCTGTAAGACCAGCTAATTCTATATCATTAATGTCTTCTTTATTATGAATATATTTTGCCCATACATCACTATCTTGATCACCATGTACAGCTATAGATAAATGATCTGCTACAGAATCTGTCATTGTATTGCTCATACTATATGTCGCATGATTTACACCTGCAAGTTCTCCCATATTAAATACACTATTTAAAGCTGTAGACTTACTATCTTTATTTAAATTATAATGATCACTTGCTGCTTGATTGAAGAATTTATATGCCGCACTTGATTTTTGTTTTTCATCATTTGTTTGCAAAGTCTTATCAATTAATTCATCAGCTACTACAGTCTCTCCAAAAATATCTTTTACATTTTGATATCTTGCTGTATAAGTATTTGCTGTTTCACCACTGCTAAATCCTAATAAAATATTATCAGAAACAACGTTATCATCAGACCATTTAGATGTTACATTACCATCTAAGATAGTATAACTTTGTTCATTTTTGGCATTATCTATATAAAGTTTTGCACCGTCTTGTTTGCCTTCTGTATTTTGAGCAATTTGAGCATCTGTTACGCCAGAAATTGCTACTTTACCATCAGTTAAAGCTTCTCCATTAACCATTAATAAAGAATTATTGGCAAATTTTACAGTACCATTATTTAATGAACTAGCACTATCTTTTGTTGCATTTTTATCTACAACTAAAACGCCACCTGAAATATCTTGTGGTGCATTAATATATGCTGCTGCTAAAACATCATTATCTCCATTACCCCAAGTTAAACCTGTTTTAGCGAAAGCATTTTCTGCTATGGTTGTATCTGTTGTTCCTAATGATAAAGTGGAATTTTCTGCTACAACTAATTTACCATCAATTTTATTTAAATTGCCTGCTTCTTCACTACCAAATACTAAACCAGCTTTAGAGCCATCTGTTATAGTATTTCCATCCTTATATATTGGATCAAGATATACTACTGCACCATTTAAATTAGTATTTTCACTAATCAAAGTTCCTGCACTATTTTTATCACCAATATTAATATTAGCACCCTCATTTGCAGTTAACTTTCCATTAACTACCAAAGAAGAATTACCTATAATATTTGCTTGAGTATTAGCATCTAATTCTACATTACCATTAACTGTATTTGCACTAGATACTGAATTTAAACTTCCTTGATTTATAGATACATTAGCAGTTAAAGTATTTTCAGAATTATAACCTTCTCTACCTAAAGTCAATGAACTATCTGTATCATCAACAGTAACTATTAAATTATCTTTATTACCAGTTACAAGTTCTCCACCTTTACCACCTAAACCAAGTGTTTGTCCATCTTTAATAGCAATAGTATTTGTATTTTCTCCAACTTTTATTTGAGAAGCGACAAAACTACCATTAGAATATTGTGTCTCTCCATCTGTTGTACCATTACCAACTACTAAAGATGAAATATTTTCATTTACTTTTACTGGTGTATCTACATGAACATTTCCATTTTCTACAGCTTGATCAACAGTAATATCTTCTACTACTTCGCCTTTTTCATCAACAAGAGTTCCCAACATATTGATATTAGTTTTACCTACATCTGCCATATTCTTTTTGGCACTATCCAAATAATCTTGACTATATTTAATATCAGTAAAGTTTATCGTTCCACCTTCATATTTAATATAGTCATTTGTTACTTTTCCACTATCTTTAGAAGCAAGTACTGTAGCATCACTTGTAGTATCTATACCATTAGCGAAAATTTGACCTGTTTTTGTTTGAATTACACCTTCATTTTGTAAAACAATGCCACCTTTTATAATATGATCTTTTAATAATTGAATATCTTCCTCTGTATATCCTGGTTCTGCTACTAATAAAGAACCATCTACTAATGCTCTAAGATTTTCAGCAATTAAAGTACCACCATTAATTTCAATCTTACCATTATATTTATTATCTTCGCTAGATAATGCTCCTATAAATGTTCCTACTTCATAAGTATTATCTTTATTACCATTTAAAATAATTTCAGCATTACCCTCTGCTACTATAGAGCCCTGTTCATAATCATTTTTATCTGCATTTACATTAGAATTAGTAAATGTTAATATTCCCTTTGTATCTTTTCCATCATCACTTGGAGAAGCATATATTGTTGTATTTACTGTAGAATTTTCTACAGTAAAAGTACCACCTTCAGTTTTAAATTCTGTACCACCATTACGTACTCCATTAATATAATATGCTCCAGATTTAATAGTTGAATTTTTTATTGTCAATTCTGCACCATTACGTACACTTACATCTCCAAGTATATTAACATTATCTAAAATTAATTTTGTTCCAGAGTTTTTAAGCTGTACAGCACTTAAACCATTTTCTCCTTCTTCTAAAGCCATATCATCTGTTACTATAATATCTCTGTCTTGAATAGTGCCTAAATCTTTTCCATCATCACTATAAATGAGACCTTGATTTTGATCTGGATCTATTGCAGTATATGCAAAAGCATTTCCTGAAATACTTACTACACTAGCTGCCATCACAGCACATAAAATAGATTTTGTTAATTTTTGTTTTTTGCTCATAATTTTTCTCCTAATTTACATTATGTATCATCGTAAAAATTTTTCTACTATCATATATTGTAATACTAAGCGAATTTATTGAAAATTCTCATTAATATTAAAAATAGCCCTAATAAGCAAAAATAAAAATTTATAAAAAAGCCTTAGTAAAAAATTACTAAGGCTTTGCTAAAATCTATATTTAAATATTTTCCAAGTTTTTCTGTTTAGTTTCTACACCTAAAGCAAATACTGCTACAGCAATAATGATAAATACACTAGCAAACATATAGAAAACAGTATGCATATCACTGCCAGCTTCTATCATCATACCTACAACAAGCGGAGCAGCCATACCACCGATACGACCGACACCTGCTGCCCAACCACTGCCCATAGCACGAATGGCTGTCGGATAAAGTTCTGGTGTATAAGTATAAACAACACCCCATGCACCAAGATTAAAGAAGGACATCACACAGCCCCAGAAGATAATCAATTCTGCACTTTGAGCTTGTCCGAAGAAATAACTTGCTACACCACTCATACATAAAAATAAAGATAATGTATATTTTCTGCCTAATTTATCCACTAGCCATGCTGCACAAAAATATCCAGGAAGCTGAGCAAAGGTAATTAAAAGCACATATTCAAAAGTTTTTACAAAGGCAAAACCTTGCTGATAAACGATAGCAGGAAGCCATGTGAAAATTCCATAATAACTATAAACAATACCAAACCATACAATCCAAAGCATGATTGTTCTTGCTAAATATTTACCAGACCATAAGTCTTTTAATTTTGGTTTTTCTGTAGGTGTATCATCAGTTGTTACTTTTAAATCGCCTTTATATTTAACACCAAGACGCATTTCTAAATCATCTACGATTTTTTGAGCTTCTTCTACTTTGCCTTTAGATAATAAATATCTTACAGATTCAGGCATATGCAAACGAATGAAAAATACATAAATAGCAGGCAAAGCACCAATGATAAAAGCATAATGCCAACCATAAACAGGAATGAATAAGTAAGCGATACAAGCAGCTGCTATCCAGCCTACACCCCAGAAGCTTTCTAATAAGACGATAAATCTACCACGTAAATTAGTTGGTGCATATTCAGACATGAGTGTCGCCGCTACTGGAAGTTCACCACCCAGACCAAAACCAACGAAGAAGCGGAAAATCAACAAGGATTCATAACTCCATGAAACTGCACAAAGTCCTGTGGCTATACTATATAAAATTACTGTTGCAGAAAATACAGCTTTACGACCGAATTTATCAGCGATAGAGCCTGCGATTACTGCCCCTATTGCCATACCTACAAGACCGATAGAGCCGATAGCCCCCATCTGCCCAGCAGATAAACCCCATTCTTTACCAAGTACAGGTAATACGAAGGCAATAAGCCCTGTATCCATCGCATCAAATAACCAACCAAGACCTGTGATAACTAATAATTTATAATGGAAACTACCTACTGGCAAAGCTTCCAATCTTTGTAATAACATTATTTACACTCCTTAATTTATAATCAAATTCTATGCAAATGTTTTAACGATAAATCTAAAATTGGTGCTGAATGAGTCAATGCACCGCTAGAAATGAAGTCCACACCGATTTTAGCTAATGCTTGTATATTTTCTTTAGTTACATTTCCAGAACATTCAGTTTGAGCTTTTCCGTCTATGAGTTTTATGGCTTCTTCCATCATATCTATGCTCATATTGTCAAGCATGATGATATCTGCTCTGGCTTCTAGAGCTTCTTTTACCATATCTAAATTTTCTGTTTCAACTTCTATTTTGCGTACAAATGGAGCATATGCTCTAGCTAATTCTATAGCTTTTTTTACACTGCCAGCAGCTCCAATATGATTATCTTTTAATAAAATACCATCAGATAGATTATAACGATGATTATTTCCACCACCTACTGTAACAGCATATTTTTCAAAAATACGCATATTCGGTGTTGTCTTTCTCGTATCTAATAATTTTGTTTTACTGCCTGCTAATAAATTTACTACTTGATTTGTATATGTAGCAATTCCACTCATTCTCTGCAAATAGTTTAATGCCACACGTTCTCCTGACAATAATACTCTGATATCGCCTTTTACTTTGGCAAATAAATCGCCTTTGTTCACTTTATCGCCATCTTTAGCCATAAATGTGATTTCAGTATCTTTGTCTAATAATTTAAAAGTTCTAGCAAATACAGCTAATCCTGCTATTACACCTTCACCTTTGCAGATTAAATCCACTTCGCCCAAAACTTTTTCTGGCATAATGGCATTAGTTGTTACATCTTCGCTAGTAATATCTTCTTGCAACGCCATCAAGATCAATTTATCTGCATTCATTTTCATTGTTATTTCATTCATCTTGCACTTCTCACTTTATCCATTTCATTGAAAATAGCTTTTTTATATTCTTGAGCTAAGATTATTTTTTCTCTATCTATATTTTGTTGTACATTATTTGCTAATTGAGCAAAATCTATATCGTATTTTTTATGTTGTGCATTTTCATCATCATGGATTTTATTAACTGCTCTTTTGGCGAATACCAATCCTTCTAATAATGAATTACTAGCTAATCTATTTGCTCCATGAACTCCATTACAACTTGTTTCACCAACGGCATATAAATTATTCATTGTAGTTTTGCTGTATTTATCTACATGGATACCACCCATATAATAATGCTGTGCTGGTACAATCGGTATCCATTGTTTAGTTACATCAAAGCCTTCTTCAAGACATTTTTCATAGATATGAGGAAAATGGTTTAAAATCACATCTTTACCAAGAACTGTCATATCTAACCAAACATAAGGCATATTGTCTTTTGCCATTTGTTTTTTGATTTCTGCTGTCATTAAATCTCTAGGCAAAACTTCATTTGCAAAACGCTTTCCATCTTTGCCATATAATTTTGCTCCTTCACCTCTTACAGATTCAGAGATTAAAAAACTTCTACCTGGTTTATTTGTATATAATGAAGTTGGATGAATTTGTACATAGTCTGGATTTTCAAGTTTTATATTATGGCGAAGTGCTATCGCTATAGCATCACCTGTCAAATGAGGATAATTTGTGGAATGTTCATATAATCCACCTATACCTCCACTAGCTAAAATTGTATTATCTGCTTCAATAGTTAAATACTCATCATTTTTATCCTTAGCTAAAATACCAAAACAAGTATTATCCTGTTCTATTAAATCTAACATAGTGACATATTCTAAAATATGTACATTAGGTAATTTCTGTACTGCTTTTAATAAATTTCTAGTGATTTCTTTACCTGTGATATCTTCATGAAATAAAATTCTAGCTTTAGAATGACAACCTTCTCTTGTATAATTTAATTCACCATTTTCTTGTCTAGCAAAATCTACACCATAGCCAATCAATTCATTTATGACTTCACGAGAAGAACGTATCATTATATCTACAGACTCTCTTCTATTTTCATAATGACCAGCTTTCAATGTATCTTCCATGAAGCTATCATAATCATTTTCATCCCTTAAAACACAAATACCACCTTGTGCTAAGAAAGAATCACTATTTTCTACAGCATCTTTTGTTATCATCAATATATTTTTATCACTAGGACAATGTAGTGCTGCAAATAAGCCACTAGCACCAGTACCTACAATCAATATATCTGTTTTATAATTTTGCATATTTACACCTTCATCATTTTGCTAATTCTAACATTTTTTCAAGTGGTTTCATCGCTTTAATGCTTAACTCTTCATCAACTTCTACCACATATTTTTCATTCACTAAGCTATCTTTAACTTTCGCTAAAGTAACTTTTTTCATATCATCACAATATTGTCTAGGTATTGCTGGCAAAAATAACTTATCTGGATTTTTTTGTTTCAATTCATACATAACACCATTTTCTGTACCAATGATGAACTCTTTTGCCTCAGAATTAGTGGCAAACTTTATAATTTCTGATGTACTGCCTACAAAATCAGCTAAATTCGTTACTTCTTCACTACACTCTGGATGAACTAAAAATAACGCATTTGGATGTGCTCTTTTCGTTTCAATCACTAAATTTACACTTATTTTTCTATGTATTGGACAATAACCATCATTGCAGATAATATTCTTTTCTGGAACTTTGCTCGCTACATATGCTCCTAAGTTACCATCTGGAATGAAGAAAATATTTTTATTTGATAATTTTTTCACAATCTCAACTGCGTTAGAAGAAGTTACACAAACATCAGAGACTGCTTTTAATTCAGCTGTAGAATTTATATAACAAACTACTGCTAAGTCTTCGACTTGTTCACGCATTTTTTTTACTTTATCTACGCTTGCCATATGTGCCATTGCACAATCTGCATATCTATCTGGCAATAATACTTTCTTTTTAGGATTTAAAATTTTTGCACTTTCACCCATGAAAGATACTCCTGCAAATACGATTAAATCAGCATCAATATTTTTCGCAATTTTACTTAAATAAAAAGAATCTCCTATATAATCTGCGACTCCTTGAACATCATCAGGAACATAATAATGTGCCAAAATAACAGCATTTTTTTCTTTTTTTAATTGCTCTACTTCTTTTTTTAAAGACAACATCAAGATTTCTCCTTCACGGAATATTTTTTGATATTATACATCAAATATTAACAGCTGACAAGACAGTAATATATACAAATATTTTTCAATTGTCAATAAGAAGTCGTTTTTACTGCTAAACGAAGCAGTGATTTTACTTGATTATGATATAATTAAGCCAATATATTTTTGATAAATTTGTGAGGTAATCTTATGTTAGAATTCATCATTGGCAGAGCAGGAAGTGGTAAAACCACGGCTTGTTTAAATGCCATTAAAGAAAAATTAATCCATTCACCGACAGGGAAACCTCTAGTTATATTATTGCCTGACCATATGACTTTTGCGATTGAACGTCAATTAGCTTTGGAGTTAAAAGATTATGGCGGTTTTACTAGAGCTTACGTCTTGGGCATGAGCAGACTTGCCTATCAAGTATTAATGCGTTGCGGCGGGATACGCCATCCACATCTCAATGAAATCGGCAAGGAATTATTATTATCTAGAGTTTTAAGTTCTACAAAACTCTCTATCTTAGCCAAGGCTGCTCGCCAACATCATTTCACAGCTTCTGTATCACAAATCCTTGAAGAATTCAAAACTTCTGGTATCAGCGTTACTACTTTGCAAGATATTTTAACGCTCATTGATAATGATTCACTCAAACAAAAATTGAGCGATTTAACTTCTATTTACGCTGGTCTTGATGAACAGATGGCTGGTCGCTATCACGATAGCGAAGATATGATGGAACTTGCGATCAAAAAATTACCTGAATGTACATGGCTCCAAGATGCTGAAATCTGGATAGATGGTTTTGATGCTTTCAATCCTCAACATTTTCGCGTAGTCGAACAATTATTAGCATTAGCTAGCGATATTCATTTAACATTATGCATCAACAATTTAAATGATATTGAACATGAAGCACCTACTGCTTTATTTCATCGCCAATTCAATGTATTTCAACAGATAAATAATATGGCTAAAAAATTAGCTATACCTACAAAGATAACTACACTTACAAAAAATCACCGCCACAAACAACAAGATTTAGCCTTTATTGAAGAGCAATTATTTAAATTTCCTTTAACAAAAAGAAATTATACTGGCGGTCTTCAAATAGTCGAAGCACCTAATCGCCGTTTGGAATGTGAAGCTGTCGCCTGTGATATTTTGCGTCTATGTCGCGAAGAAAATTATCGCCATTATGATATCGGTATTTTAATCCGCAGTAGTGAAGATTATAGTGAATTATTACAAGCAGTCCTAAATGATTTTAATATTCCTTATTTCAGCGATAGTAAGCGACAAACTGCTCATCATCCTCTAGCTGAATTAATTCGCTCTAGCCTAGAAGCTATTTCTACATGGCAATATGAACCACTATTTCGAGCTTTTAAGACTGATTTCTTCAATGACAAATATTTGCAAACGCTTAAAAATCTCGAAGAAAATACAGATGAAATACAATTAGATTTGACAGAGCAAAAAGCTATCGCTCGCAAAGCCATTGATAAATTGGAAAATTATGTCTTAGCTTTTGGTCTTCGCGGTCGCAATCGCTGGTGTGAAGAAAATGATTGGCGTTTTTCTCATCATAAACAGATTGACTCTATGGGTACAGATTTGGAAGAAGAAGCTAATTTTACTGCTATAAATTTAACTAGACGCAGTTTAGTCGCTCCTTTAGAGAAGTTCTACACTGCTTGCCAAAATTCGCAGACTATCGAGGAATATACGCTTGCCCTATATGATTTTCTGCTCGATTTACAAATACCGACTCAATTGCAATTATGGGAAAAAATAGCCCAGGAACAAAATGATATTGCCCTTGCCAAAGAACATCATCAAATCTGGGATAATATCATTGAATTGATGGATCAATTAGTGCAGACATGTGGCAAGGATTATATCAATCTTGAAAATTATTTAAAATTAATCAATGATGGCTTAGATAGTATTCAGATTGCTTTGATACCACCTGGATATGATTATGTTACACTTGCACCATTTGAGCATAATACTTTAAACAACAAGAAGGCTATTTATATCTTGGGTGCTAATGAAAAAATCATGCCTCGCCATAGTAAAACAGAAGGTATTTTAAGTGATGCTGAACGTTTATTGATGGCAAGTCTAGGGCTGAATATTTCTAGCGGTACAATGGAAGATAATTTTGCCGAAAGATATCTTCTCTACAAAGGCTTTTCCTTAGCTACAGATTATCTTTGGGTATCCTATGCTCTAGCTGATGGCGAAGGAGCTGGACTGAATAAATCCATCTTGATAACTAGATTGCAAAAGATTTTGCCTAAAGCAAAGTTCACAGCCATTCCTCTAGATAAAATAATCTCTTATCCAAGTGACTTTACACTAGAAGAAAATCCTTTAAATAGCTCATTTGCGATAAAAACCATGCAAGTATCTACAACAAGAAAGACACTTAGCCATTTGACTTCCGCTCTTCGCCAAGCTCGTGATGGTGAAGATTTAGCGTCATTTTGGCAAGATGTTTATAATTATCTCTTAACTGCTGATGTTCCTTTATCTACGGCACTACAAAGTATTTTTGCTCAAGCACCAAAACCTGTATTGCCAGCTGATTTAGCTAGTAAATTATATACGAAACGCAAAACACTTCGTGGCAGTGTAACACGCTTTGAACAATTCTTTAATTGCCCATTCAAACATTTTGCTCATTATGCTCTAAATCTGCAAGAACGCAAAGAATTTAAATTTGCCGCTCCAGATTTAGGGATTTTACTCCACGCCATCATGCACCAATTTGGAGAAATCCTCGTGAAGCGACAAATATCATGGCAAGATGTAACTCATGAACAATGTCAACAAATCTGCAAACAAATTATCAAGACGATTGCTCCTAAATTGCAAAATGAAATTCTCTTAAGTTCTAATCGCTATAGACATCTTTTACAAAGAATTGAGCAATTATCCATTGATTCTTTGATGCGTCTAGTGGAATTTGCCAAACACAGTGAATTTTCACCTAAAGCTCTAGAGCAAGATTTCGGTGCTAATAGCTCCATGCCTCCTTTATTGTTCACAGATGAAGATAATCACAAAATAGAAATCATTGGGCAGATTGACCGCATTGATTTCAACGATAATTACTATCTAGTCATTGACTATAAATCAGGCAATGCTTTTATTAATCTACTACAAGTATATTATGGCTTGAAATTACAGCTTTTGACGTATCTTTTAGTAGCTCAAAATACTACTTTGCAATTATATAATATGGAAAATGCCATTCCTGCTGGTATTTTATATTGCTTTTTAAAAACACCTGTCATCACAGGTACTAATAAATTATCCGTTCAACAAATTAAAACAGAAATTGAAAAGAAAATGCGTATGCCAGGCTGGGTACTAGCAGATCCAGAAATCATCAAAAAAATTGATGACTCTTCTAATTTTATCAAAGTGCGTTTAAATAAAAATCAAGATGATATCTCCGCTCAAAGTCGTTCTTATGTAAAAACAGCAGAAGAATTCGATTTATTGATGAAACATATCGAAAATACTTTAAAAGAAGCTGGCAGTGAAATCTTAAAGGGCAATGCTGATATCGCACCGTATAAATTAAAAGATGAAACGGCTTGCAAATACTGTCCATATATCGCTATCTGTCGCTTTGATAAATATATCTCCGGCTATAATTATCGAGAGATAAATCAACTCAATGACGAAGAAATCATTGAAAAATTAAAACAGAAAGAAGGAATTCCATGCCTTGGTCAGCACAGCAACAACAAGCTATAAATACTTATGATAAAAATATCCTCGTAGCCGCAGCTGCTGGCTCAGGGAAAACCTCTGTATTAGTAGAGCGTGTAATTCAACGCATTGTAAATAAAACATGCGACATCAATCAAATACTAGTCGTTACCTTCACTAATGCAGCTGCAGCTGAAATGCGTGAACGTATCGCCAGTGCCATCACAGAGAAATTATCCGATAAAGACAAAGAGCGTCAACTCATATTATTAAACGCTTCTTCAATCTCCACACTTCATGCTTTTTGTCAAAATATCATTCGCCAATATTTCCATCAATTAGGCTTAGATCCTAAATTTCGTCTTGCTAATCCTCAAGAAATTGAATTATTAAAACTCGATGTACTTGAAGAACTCTTTGAAACGAATTATGACAAAGATGATAATGAAGACTTTCTAGAATTTACTGACACCTATGGCAATGAACGTGGCGATGATAGCACCTATGATATCATCTTAAAGCTATATGAATACTCTCGCAGTCAGCCTTTTCCTTTACAATGGCTGAAAGCTCTACCTTCATATTTTCAAATCAATAATGCTGATGAACTCAATGATTGCCCATGGCTACAGATAATCAAAGACAATGTCAAAGATGGTTTAAATATAGCCATAGACAATAGCCAGAAAATGTATCAATTAGCCACAGATTTAAACTTACCGCCTTATGCAGATATTGCTAGTGAAGATTTAGCTTTTCTTTATGATTTAAATAACTTAATCGACACTTCATGGCAGGAATTTTTTAATTTAATCAATGAATTTAAATTTAAAGCTCTGCGAATTTCTAAAAAATTCTCTGTAAGTGAAGAAGATAAATCTACCATCTCCGCTCTTCGTGATGAAACCAAGAAAATCATCAAACAATTAAAAGAGCATTATTTTACGCAAACTATTGAAGATACACTCTCCGATATGCCTCAATTGTATAAACAAGCCAGTAGCTTATGTAATATAACCATAGAATTTTCTCAAGCTTTTAGTAAAGCTAAAAACGAACGCTCTTTAGTCGATTTTTCCGACCTTGAACATTTCACTTTGAAATTACTCGCTGAAGAAAACTCCACTGCTGAAAAGCTGATACCTTCACCAATCGCCCAGACATTACAAGAAAAATATGTAGAAATCATGGTCGATGAATACCAAGATACAAACGGAGTTCAAGAAGCTATTTTAAATCTAATCGCTTCACGCACTAAACCAAATTTATTTTTTGTCGGCGATGTAAAACAAAGCATTTATAAATTCCGTTTAGCTGAGCCAGAATTATTCTTAGCTAAATATCATCAATATCCTCATGAAGAAGATTGTCTTCGCATTGATTTAGCCCAAAACTTCCGCAGTCGCAAGGAAATCCTCGATGGCGTCAATTTCATCTTTTCTCAAATCATGACCACAAAAGCTGGAGAATTATCTTATGGCAAAGATGAAGCCTTATACTGCGGTTTTGATTATCCTCAAAGTGAATTTTTGACTTTAAAATCACCGATTGAATTAACTTTATTGGATAAACAGCAAAAATTAACTTTAACTGAAAATGATGATAGTGATAATGAAGACACGCTCCAAGGCTTTCAAGCCGAAGCTAAATATATTGCTTTTCGCATAAAAGAATTGATGAATAAACAGCCCCTTGTCTTTGATAAACATACAAAGGCTTATCGCCCTATAAAATGGAAAGATATCGTTATCCTACTGCGTTCTGTTCAAGATAAAGCTAAGATATTAGCTGATGTACTTCGCGAAGATAATATTCCTGTATATGCCACTATTGAAACGGGATATTTCCAAGAAACAGAAGTTCGCATCATGCTTTCATTATTGCAAATAATCGACAATCCGCAACAAGATATACCATTAACTGCGATTTTGTACTCACCTATATTTAATTTCACCGTTGAAGATTTAGCTCATATCCGTCTTATCAATCCGCAATTAAATATGTATGAAACTTTATTATTCATGACATCTATTAATGAACTACAAGAACAATTACTCCCTGTAGATAAAAAAGTATTTGCTAAATTGCAGATTAAAGTAAATGATTTTCTCACCAAATTACATTATTGGCGAGATTATGCCCGCAGTCATAGCGTACCTGAATTGATTTGGCTATTGCTCAATGATACAGGATATTATGATTATGTAGGTGGCTTGCCTGAAGGCTCTGTACGCCAAGCAAATTTAAGAGCACTCTATGACCGAGCTTTCAATTATGAGCAAACTTCTTTCCGTGGTCTTTTCCGCTTCTTGCGTTTCATTCATAAAATGCAACATATGGGAAATGATTTAGCCGTAGCTAGAAATCTAAGTGATAGTGAAGATGTAGTGCGTATCATGAGTATTCATAAGAGCAAAGGTCTTGAATTTCCTGTAGTAATTCTTGCTGATATCGGCAAACAATTCAATCTTAAAGATGTTCAAGAAAGTGTTCTCTTTCATAAAAAACTTGGCTTAGGTCTTTATGTAAATGATGTCAAACATCACTATCGCTATCAAAATTTATCTCGCCAAGCTATCATTCAGCAAATCGTCAAGGAGTATAAAGCTGAAGAAATGCGTATATTATACGTAGCTATGACTAGAGCTCGTGAAAAGCTCATACTCACAGGTACTGTTCGCAATATGGAAAAATTTGCTCAATATGCTTGTTCTCAATTGCAAACGACGACAAAAACGCTACCTGATTATTTCATCATGCAGGCAAAATCGTATTTAGATTGGCTAGCTCCTGCTATCGCTCGCCATAAAGATGGCTTAGTCTTACGTCAATCAGCTACAAATGAAAATGCTGTTTTATTAGATGATCATTCACAGTGGCAAATTTCCCTAATCAACTCATTAGATATCACAGATAAAACTACAATTTCCACTGTAAATGAAGATATCATCAATAAAGTAAAAAAATTACAGCCATTGCCAGCTACAAAGCAAAAAGACAATATTGATAAATTATTGAATTGGTCTTATCCTCATCAAGAGGCATTATCCATTCCAGCAAAATTATCCGTTACTGAAATCAAACAGCAATTTGCTTCAACCGATTATGCTCCTCAAGATGATAATGCTCAAACGCTATTTGCGGAAACCAGTTTTAAACGACCACAATTTTTGCAAAAACAAACGAAAATGACTGCTACAGAATACGGTAGTTTAATGCATACAGTGATGCAACATTTAGATTTCCACGGCGATTTATCCGATAAAGGCATATTAGCCCAACTCCAAAATTTAGCTGATAGAGAAATAATTGATAAACAGCATATAAATAAAATCTACCGTAAAAATATCCGTGAATTTTTATTTTCACCGCTAGGTCTACGTATTCAAAAAGCAAAATCACTACAAAGAGAACTGGCTTTTAACCGCATGATTAATGCTAAAGTCTATTATCCTCAAGCTGAAGATAATGATACTATCTTTATCCAAGGTATTATCGACTTATTAGTCGAAGAAGATGATGGCTTGATTTTATTGGACTATAAAACAGATAATTGCACGCAAGCAGAAGCTAAAGCAAAATATGCCATGCAAATAAAGCTTTATGCTCAAGCCGCCAGTGAAATCATGCGAAAACCGATTAAAGAAAAATATCTCTATCTTTTTCATGATGCTAGCTTGATAAAGATGTAGCTTTAGTTATACAATTAACTAAATCGAATAATTATAAACGTATAAAAGGAGATTTTTAATGTATAAATTAATAGCCCTTGATATGGACGGCACTTTATTTAATTCTGACAAGCAAATCACTGATAGAACAAAAGAAACTTTAGCTCAAGCTAGAGCTTTAGGTGTAAAAATTGTCCTCGCTTCTGGTAGACCACTTGCTGGACTTCAACCACCACTTAAAGAATTAGATTTAATTCATGAAGGCGAATATGTTTTAAGCTTCAATGGTGCTTTAATCGTTGATGCAAAAACTGGTGAAGCAGTATCTAAATGTATTTTAAAAGGCTCAGATTATAAAAAATTATTTAAATTGGCTCAAGAATTAGGCGTGCATTGCCAAGCATTCTCTCCTAGTCGTGGCTTAATCACTAACGAAACTAGCCAATATACAGAACATGAAGCTAGTATCAATCAAATTGATATCAACATCATCAATCCTTTAACAGATATTACAGATGAAGAAGATATCATCAAAGTTATGTTCATTGATCCACCAGAAATTTTAGATGAAGCTATCGCAAAACTTCCTACATGGATTAAAGAAGATTTCAATGTATTTAAAAGCGCTCCTTTCTTTTTAGAAATCACTCATAAAGATGTAGATAAAGGTGCTGGATTATTACATCTTGCTGATTATTTAAATATCAAACAATCCGAAACTATGGCATGTGGCGACCAAGGCAATGATTACACTATGATTAAAGCTGCCGGTCTTGGCGTTGCTATGGAAAACGGCATTGATAAAGTAAAAGCTATCGCAGATTATGTAACTGATACAAACGATAATGATGGTGTAGCTAAAGCCATTGAAAAATTTGTTTTAAATAAATAAAATAACTCAAAATAAATAACCCTCAACAGTTATCAATAAAACAACTATTGAGGGTTATTTTCTATTAATCATTAAATTATAAATTCATAATTATGCTCTACTTGTTAAAATATCATCATGAGCTCTAGCATATTCTACAATTTGTATAAAGCGTAATCCACCGATGGAATCACGGCTAACTGTAATCCATGTCAAATACATTGGTGTATCAGTCCAACGGAATTTATCCTTTTTCGTATAATAAGATTCATCACCAAAACAAATAGAAGTCTGTTCTATATTCAACTTACATTGAGTAATTGTATAATAATTAAATTCTGAAGACATTGGCACATTATTTATTTTCTTTTCCTGATAAATAATGATATTCTTATTGATAGAACCGTCTTCGTTTTTTGCATATTTTATGCTATTTGTATCAAAAGCATAATTATAATCTTCTGCAGGTCCAATATCAAAGGTTTGCCAATTATATGTTTGTGTATTTTTTTCTTCACTTTGAGCAAAAGCTACACAAGTATTTACAATCAATAACATCATCAATAAATAAATTACTTTTATTGTTTTATTCATTAAAAATCACAACCTTTTATTTAAATTTATTAACTTAGAAAAGAGGTATTTTATGGCACCAAAATCAACTTGGGAAACTTTTACCTTTGTATCTGGCATTGGTTTTCACTTTGTAATCACTATTGGCGTTTGTATTTTCTTAGGGCAAAAAGCTGATATCTACTTTGACTCTACACCTATTTTCACTTTAATTGGCATCATCTTAGGTGTAATCACCGCTGTTTACACTGCCTATAGAAAAATCAAAGATGTCAATAAATCTTAAGGAGTATCTATGATTAAATATATCGTCAAAGCAGATATTAAAGAGCAATTAGCTAAAGATTACTTAAAACGCCATGAAAATATATCTTCTACATTATGGAAAAAAATCAAGCGACAAGATGAATTTTTCGTAAATGGTCAAAAAGTTCGTGCTACACAGGCAACAGTAAAACCAAATGACATCATTGAATACAATCTTTCTGTAACTTCCAAAGTAGAAGCTATACAAATACCCTTAAATATTGTCTTTGAAGATGATTATTTCTTAATCGTAGATAAAATAGCTGGTATGCTCACTCACCCATTGACATTTGAAAATACTCAAACTCTAGCTAATGGCGTGATGTATCATTTTGCTAAAACCAATCAAAATGTAGGCTGTCATCCACTTTATCGCCTTGATAGAAATACTTCTGGCTTAGTCGTTTTTGCTAAAATGCCACAATTACAACATCAATTAGCTAATAATCACCAAAAATTTCAAAGATATTATTATGCATTAGTTCATGGAAAACTCTCACAAAAACAAGGGCAGATAAATGCACCTATTGGCAGAAAAAAAGATAGTATCATTCTGCATGAAGTCAATGATGGAGGCAAACATGCCATCACCAATTATCGCGTAATCAAAGAATTTGAAAATTATTCTTTAATCAAGCTATGGCTAGAAACAGGGCGAACACATCAAATACGTGTGCATATGTCTTATCTTGGTCATCCATTATTAGGAGATGACCTCTATGGTGGTAAATTGGATTTAATCGCTCGCCATGCCCTTCATGCTTATAAATTAAAATTCACTCACCCTTTTACCCATGAAAAAATTTGTATCTCAAGTCCTATGCCAGATGATATGGCAAAATTAATCATAGATTAGGAATTTGCCAATCTATAGGTTTTTCACCCACAGCTTCTAAAAAAGCATTTACTTTAGAAAATGGTCTACTGCCGAAAAATCCATTAAATGCAGATAATGGACTTGGATGTGCAGACTCTACGATGAAATGTTTCGGATTAGTAATCATTTTTTTCTTTTTGCGAGCAGGTGCTCCCCATAAAATAAAAGCTATAGGTTTTTCACGTTCATTTAAGATTTCAATAATTCTATCTGTGAATTTTTCCCAACCCATATTGCGATGAGAATTCGCTTGATGTGCTCTCACTGTAAGTACAGTGTTTAATAATAATACACCTTGCTGTGTCCATGGTTTTAAGCATCCATTATTCGGTATTTCACAGCCTAAATCTTCTTTTAACTCTTTGAAAATATTCACAAGTGAAGGTGGAGATTTTACTCCAGGTTTTACAGAAAAACTAAGTCCATGTGCCTGACCATCACCATGATAAGGGTCTTGACCTAAAATCACGACTTTTGTATCATGATAACTTGTGTAATGGAGAGCATTAAAAATATCATACATGTCTGGAAATATCTGTCTCGTTTTATACTCATCTACTAAAAATTTACGAAGTTCTAAATAATATGGTTTCTTCAATTCTGGATTTAAAAATTCAGCCCAATCATTATGAAAAATCTCCATGAATTACACCTCTTTCTCATTTAAATATCATTATTTTTATTATACCAAAATATTAACAATAGGAAAAACAACGGAGGTATGCAATGAGCAATCATTTAAAAGGTATTTTAATGGTATTATCTTCTACTGCGATGTGGGGTCTTGTAGGAATTTTAGTTCAATATTTGATAAGTAGTGAACATTTCACACCTGAATGGCTTGTAAATACACGCTTACTTGCTAGCGGTATAATTCTTCTAGCCATTACTTATATTTTCTATGAACGAAATATATTTAAAGTATTAAAAACAGATTTTATATCTTTATTATTATTAGGTGTAATTGGGCTTTTAGGTTCACAATATGGTTTTTACATCTGCATAAATCACAGCAATGCGCCTACTGCCACTATTTTAGTATTTCTTTTACCTGTATTCATCATGCTCTACACTTTATTAGTAAAACATAAACGACCTTCCGGTCTTGAACTCATTTCTATTTTATTCGCTATAACAGGTACATCTTTAATAGTTACTAAAGGAGATTTTTCTTCAATTATTCTTTCCCCTATAGCCCTTATGGCTGGTATCGCTTCTGCACTTTGTTGTGTATTTTATACACTTCAACCTCGCAAAGTATTATCTAAATACTCCTCTACAAATGTAATGGGTTGGAGTATGCTCTTTGGTGGAATATTTATTTCTTGCTTTAATAATCCACTAGATATACCAGGAGAAATAAATTTATATACATTAAGTGCAATTTTAAGCATGATTTTATTTGGTACTGTATTAGCATTTTGCTTTTACTTAAAAAGCCTTGATTACTTAAGTCCAACTGAAGCCAGTATCTTAACTGTGGGCGAACCACTTTGTTCTATTATTCTCTCTTTAATCTTCTTAAATGTTACTTTCTCCTCTATCGAACTTATGGGAGCAGTATTGATTTTAAGTACAGTATTTATCTTAGCTAAAGCAAAATAAGAGGCTAATTTTAGCCTCTTATTTTTATTTTCATCTATATTTTTCTGTTTTTATGCCCCAAAACAAATAAATAATATGTATTATCCAAACGGTAAAAATCACATATTGTACCCAAAAGAATTCAGCTGGCATAAAATAATAACCTATGCTCATTATTACTGTTACCATAAAAAACACTTTGAGTTTTGCCTTTATACTCATTGTTCGCTTTTGCACAAAATCTGCCAAATGTTTTTTATATAAATCAGTTTGCCTAAACCATTGATGTAATCTCTGTGAACCTTTAGAAAAACAATATAGAGTTAACAAATAAAAAGGCACTGTTGGTAATAATGGCAATATAATCCCTATAGTTCCTAATATAAAGCTTATACAACCTAAGCTTATCCAAAAATATCGCATCAAAATTTTATTTGATAATTCCACTTTGCACCTCATTAAATAAATGATAACAATTTTCAATAAAATTATATCATAATATACTGGAATTATCTTCTATTATCTAGCAATTATCCTTTAATTGTTTTTCTATTATCGTATTTAAAATAAATCATACTTGCCACAGTAGCTATTACAGCTATACTACCTTCAAGATAAAAAGCTATATTTAGATTATATATTTCTGCGATATTGCCAGCTATCATTGGGACTATCGTCATTCCCACTGCATAAATAGCCTGATAATATCCCATAGCTGTAGAACGTTTTTCGATAGGAACATTCTTCATTGCTTCTGAAGTGCAAAAAGAAAAAACAATCCCTGTAGATAATCCCGCTAATATTTGAATAGCAATCAATAAATTAGGTGAAAAAATATTAGGTACAGCAAAACAATATATAGCTAAAACGAATAAAATAAAAGGTATCCAAAGTGATGAACCTAATCGTCTGGCAAAATTACTTGCTGAAAAATAAGAAGCCAGCACTGCTACAATAATATATACGATAGATAATAAACCAATTTGAAATGCACTCGCATTTATTTCATGAGCAATCTGCGTTGTAAAACTCATACAAGTAGCCATTAAGATACCTTGTTGAACTAATGCCAATATCGAAAAGAAAATCAATCTTTTATCTGCATAAACTTTTATTAAATCTGATGTTTTCGGCACTATTTTTACTGTCTTTTGCTCTTTAATACCAAACGATAATAATATCGCTGGCACTCCACTACAGATACTCAATAAACATAAAAAATTCATACCTAAATGATTATAGCTCAAGGTACTTAAAACAAAACCACCTAAAACGCCTATATTATTAGCAGCCATGATAAGACCCATTGCTCGCTGTAGATTTTCACAAGTGAAATAACTAGCATATAAAACCATGAAAGAAATCCACATAGCTGAAGCAAAACCAGATAATATATTTCCCACTAAAAAACCTGTTTGCGGTTCTAAAATAATGCGAAATACCGAAGCTAATGCTGAAGCTGTAACTCCTAAAATGATAAATAATTTATGACGACCATTTTTATCTGCCATAATGCCAATGGGCATTCTCAATACCATTTGTGAAAAACCATATATACCTATGATTATGCCAATCATGCTAGAAGAAACCTGCATAGTTGATAAATATGGTGTTTGAAAAGGCACATATACATATTGAGCAAACCAAAATAGTACAACTATTATCAGTAACAAATTTTTCTGGTAATTTAATTTACTTTTATCCATGAAAAATATTTTGCTCCTTTCATCTTGTATTAAATCCTTAAAATAAAAATCGCCTTAGACTAAGGCGATTTTTTTATTTATAAATTATACATATGATTTAAAGGGCCACTGCCTTTTCCTAAATCTAAATTAGCTTTTAATGCTCCTGTGATATAATCTTTAGCATTTTTAATGCTTGTAACTAAATCATGACCAGCAGCTAAATTAGAAGCAATCGCTGATGATAAAGTACAGCCTGTACCATGAGTATTTGGATTGTCTATGCGTTTACCTTCAAACCAATGAATTTCTCCATGGTCCCAAAGTAAATCATCTGCTGTATCTTCCAAATGACCACCTTTAATTAAAATAGCAGTCGGTATCTTTTGGGAAATAGTCTGTGCTGCTTTTATGCAATCTTCTTTTGTCTTGATAGCAAAGCCACATAAAACTTCTGCTTCTGCTAGATTTGGTGTAATCACTGTAGCTAATGGCAATAATTTTTCAATTAAAGTATTTGCTGCATCTTCTTCCATTAAACGACTACCAGCTGTAGAAACCATTACTGGGTCAGCAACGATATTTTTAGCTTTATATTCTACTAATTTATGAGCAATCATCTCAATGATTTCTTTATTTGCCACCATACCGATTTTGACTGCATCAGGATAAATATCCTGGAAAATACAATCCAATTGTCTGCCAACAAAGTCAGCCCCTGCATCTAAAATGCCATACACACCAGTTGTATTTTGAGCTGTAAGAGCTGTAATTGCACTCATTGCATACATTTTATGAGCAGTAATTGTCTTTATATCCGCTTGAATACCTGCTCCACCACTACAATCTGAACCTGCTATTGTCAAAACTTTTTTCATTTCATTCATCTCTATCATCTCTTTTCATATTTAGCCATAGCTTCTAACTGTTCACCAGTCATATTATAAATAGCATCGATTAAATAATTTCTAAAGCTTGCATTGCCATCTAATTCGCCCATGCGTTTTTGAGCGATTTCACCTGCTACACCCATAGCACAAAAAGCTGCTACTGTAGCCATTAATTTATTATCTTTATTTGCTGCTAAATAAGCTGTAGTAAATGCTGATAACATACAACCACTACCTGTGATTTTACTCATGATTTTATGACCATTGTAAATCACATAAGCATCTTTACTATCAGCCACAATATCAATGACACCACTAATAGCAATAATAGCATCCATATTTTTAGATAATTGCTTAGCAAATTTTACATATTCTGTTAAATTCTCTTCAGTAATGCTATCTCTTATATCAGCATCTACACCGCGAGTTGAACCACTGCCATTTGCTAAAGTTTTTATTTCAGAAATATTACCGCGAATTACATCAAATTTTATATTTTTTACTAATTCAACAGCAGTACGAGTGCGAAGTTCTGACGCTCCTACACCTACAGGGTCTAATAAAACTGCATGACTTAATCTATTAGCCATCCAACCTGCTTTATGCATAGAATTAATTGTTCTTGAATTCAATGTACCAATATTTATATTTAAACCATTACAAATGCTGGTGATTTCTTCTACTTCATTGATATCATCAGCCATAATAGGTGATGCTCCACAAGCTAATAAAATATTTGCACAATCATTTACAGTAACATAATTAGTAATATTATGTATTAATGGAGAATTTTTACGCACATTCTCTAAACATTCTTTCAACAAAATAATCAGCCTCCTTTTTATTATTTTCATTCTACAATATTCACAAAATGCCTGCAATGAAAAAGCTTTTTGTTTAACTTGACACCATTAAAATTAACTTAATTTACAGATTTGGCTTTTATTAAATTTAAATTAAGTATTAATATTGCCGAAATAATACATATCATACCTAATATCTTTGTTAAATCAAATACTTCCTGAAAAAATATCAATCCCACTATAGCTGATACAATAGGTTCAATCGTAGCTAATATTGAAGCTTTTCCTGCCTCTAATTTTTTTAGCCCTGTAGTATAGAGTAAAAATGGCATTACTGTACAAAAAATAGCCAATCCAATTGTAGCTATAATAGCTTGCAAATTCAAAAGCTCATTTACATGATATATAATTCCAGACAAAGGAATACTTCCGATAGCTGCCACTACAAAAGTATAAGTAATAATAGTTACTGCTTCATATTTATCTATTATCATCTTGCTAAAAATACTATATAACGCATAACCAAAACCTGCACCTAAACCTAATAATATAGCCTTGCCACTCAAAGTTACTTCTTGAGAAAATGCTCCTGTAATAAAACATAAACCGATAATAGTTATAAATAAAGCCAATACTTTTCGCTTATTCAATTTTTCATGAAAAAAGAAAAAAGACATTATCATCACAAATATAGGTGCCATATACAATAAAAGTGCAGGAATTGCCACACCGCCAATGACTTCAATCGCTTCAAAATAGCAATAATTAAAAAAGATAATACTCAAAATACCTGTACCTAAAAAATAAATTATATCCTTAAATTCAATTTTTAATTTACTTCTATCAAAAATACTTAAATAAATAACTAAACATAAAGCTGAAAAGAATACTCTTATCGCTACACATTGCAACGAATTAAAACCTAAATCCTTTAATAAACTGATGAAAATAGCAATAATTCCCCATAAAATGCCCGCACTAGTAATACAAACAACACTATTCACTACATCAACTCCTTTATAAATTCAAAATTATAAAAGCCTTCTTCTCATTATTTTACCTAAATTACAGATTAAATATCAAATTGACATAATGCTTATACTTGCTTAAAATTAACTTAACGAGCTAAGAAATTGTGGTGATTATATGTATCAAGAAGAACGTTTATATCAAATCATGAATTTATTACGCAAGAAAAAAAGTCTATCTAAACAAGAAATCATGTCTACATTCAATATATCTCGAGATACAGCTAGACGCGATATCATCTGTTTAGTAGAACAAAAAATCGCTTTACGCACACATGGTGGTATCACCTTGCCTACAGTGCAACTTCGTCAAAGCTTCAAAGAACGAGCAAATTTAAAAAACTCCAATAAAGATTTATTAGGAAAAGTAGCTTCATCATATATCAAAAAAAATGCTATTTGCTATTTAGATACATCGACAACAGTTCAATATATGTGCAAATACATCAAAGAAAAATCCACTATATATAGTAATTCCATTGATATCATTGAACAATTAAAAGATAACGCTGCTTTAGATTTACACTTATTAGGTGGCAAACTCAATCCTGTAAATCGCTATTTCTATGGCAGTGAAACATTAGCCACACTTGATAATATCCGTTTTGATATCGCCTTTTTAGGCGCTGCTAGCATTACTGAAGATGGCTTTTATACCTTTGAAAATGAAGATGCTGCCATCAAACATTTGATTGCCAAAAATTCTACACTTACCTGTGTACTTGCAGATTCTGGTAAATTTCTGCTACAGCCTGCTTATAAATTTGGTAAATTAAGTGATGTAGATATTGTTTTGACTACAAAAATGCCACCAAAAGCCATAGTTACAGCATTAGCTAAAGCTAATTGTTCACTATTTTGGGATTTCAATGATAAAGTTAAAGGAGAAAATATTTTATGACTATAAAACTCATTGCCTTAGACATGGACGGTACTTTACTCAATCGACAAAAACTTGTTCCTGAAAAAAATGCTTTAGCCATAAAAAAAGCTATGGATAAAGGTATTTATGTAACTATAGCCACTGGTCGTATGCCTGCATCTGCTTCTTATTTTGCTAAACAATTAAATATGAACTGTCCTGTAGTATCTTGTAATGGTGGTGTTGTTAAAGATTTAAATACAGGAAAAAGCATCTATGAAGCTCATTTTTCTAAAGATACTATAACTGAATTAATATCTATTTGTTATCAAAAAAATTGGTATATTCGTTGGTATATTGGCGATACAATTTATGTTCGCTATGTAGATATGGATATGTTCCCTGCTTATAAAACTACAAAAGGATTAAACATAGTAGAAGTCGGCGATGAATTTGAGAAATATACAGAAAATGTTACGCAATTAGTCGTTTGTGATTTAAATGGAAATATCCAAAAAATACAAGATGAATTATCAAATATATTTAAAGATAAAATCGGTTTACAGCAAAATACTGAATATACTATGGATATAACACTACCTAATATCAATAAAGCTGTAGGCTTAAGTAAATTAGCTCAGTATCTGCAAATAGATAAAAGTGAAATCATGGCCTGTGGTGATGGTGATAATGATTTAGCTATGATTGAGTATGCCGGTCTTGGTGTTGCCATGGGAAATGCTATTGATGATGTAAAAAATATAGCTCAATTTATCACCAAAGATTGCGATGAAAATGGTATAGCGTACGTTATTGATAAGTTTATATAATAAATAAAAAACTACATCTCAAAAGGTATTTTATAATTATCTTTTGAGATGTAGTTTTTTTATTTTATTGGTATTATTAATCTAAAATAAAAATCATTTTATTATTTTTTTACAACTTGATATAATGCGATTATTTCTTCTACCATATCTTTGAAAATATATGTTGTCATTAAATAATCTTGAGCATGTGAAATCAATACATTAAATGATAATTTCTCGCCATTTGCTTCACGAGTCAATAATTCTTGAGTCTGCATTTCATGGGCTTTACGAAGTTGTTCATTAGCTTTTGTTATTAATTCTTTAGCATTATCATATGCTCCTTGATGAACTAATTTCAAAGCTCTTTGTAATTCTGCTTTTGCATCTCCAGATAAAGAAATTATCTCAAATGCTACTTTTTCTGTATTCATTATCAAATAATCCTTTCTAAAAAATAGGGCTACAATATTTAATAAACATAGTAGCCCCTATAAGAGAAGTATCAGTCTTTCATAATAGCTTTTACAGCTGTTTGAGTATCTACTTCTGGGAATAATTCATAACCAACACGATTTTGATAACCGAGTTTTTCTAATACTTTATAAACGTTAGAATAATTTATTTCACCTGTACCTGGTTCATGACGTCCTGGTGCATCTGCAACATGAATATGTCCTATTTGGTCAATATATTTAGTTAAATTATCGCAAATACTACCTTCATTTAATTGCATATGGTAAACATCATAGAGAATTTTTAAATATGGAGAATTGATAAGACGTGTAATTTCAGCTGCCATCTGTGTTGTTTTGAGGAAATTGCCCACATGGTCAGTAGTGATATTAAGTCCTTCAAGGTTAAGGCGAATTTGATATTTTTCAGCTAATTTCACACTAGCAAGTAATGTATCGTACATAGAGCAGAGTTTTATTGTATCAGATAATTCATCATAATGATTTACAACGATACCACCTTCACCGAGTGCGTTGGAATGAATTGTCACGGAAGCCGCTCTAACTTTTTGAGCTGCTTGAAGAGAAGCTTCAAGGTCAACTAAATATTTTTCTTTATGTTTAGGGTCAACAAGTGAATAATCCGCATCACCATTGAAGCCACTAATATTAATACCAGCTTTTTGAGCTACATAACAAACTTTATCTAAATCGCGAATACGCCAATCCCAAAATTCTACAGCTTCAAAACCATCATTTTTAGCAGCTTGGAATCTATCATAAAAATCAAGTTCAGTATAAAGTGTATCAATACATGCACAACGTTTTAAACTCATTTTATTCAACCTCCGAAATTTTAACTGGGCGACCTTCTTTTAAGGATTTAGTTGCAGCAGCAGCCATAAGAACAGGATATAAACCATCTTCGCCAGTTACAGGAGTTTCTTTATCATTAGCAATAGCATCAGCAAATGCTTTCATTTCACTTACGAATGCACCTTGATAACGATCCCACATAACTTGGTAAGCAGTGCCACCAACTGTGCCATTAGCATCAGCAAATGTTGCAGTATTAGGAATGTCATTAGTATTCATAGCTATACCATTAGCACCGAATACTTCTACACGTTGATCATAACCATACACAGCTTTACGGCTGTTATCAATAGTTGCAATAGTACCAGAAGTGAATTTTAATGTAACAACAGCAGTATCAACGTCACCTGCTTCACCGATTGCAGGATCAACAAGTACAGAACCTTGAGCATATACTTCTTCAACTTCGCTACCAGCGAGGAAACGAGCCATATCGAAATCATGAATCATCATATCATAGAAGATACCACCAGAAACTTTTACATAAGCGATAGAAGGTGGCTCTGGATCACGAGAGCTAATGCGAATGAGATGAGGCTGACCTACTTTGCCTTGTTGAACCATATCATAAACAGCACGATGATTGTGGTCAAAACGACGGCAGAAACCAATTTGAAGTTTTACGCCGGCATCTTTAGCAGCTTTAATAGCAGCTCTTACTTTATTTAAATCATAATCAATAGGTTTTTCACAAAATATATGTTTACCTGCTTTAGCAGCTTCCATGATATAAAAAGAATGAGTATCTGTAGAAGAACAAATAAGTACTGCTTCAATTTCTTTATCATTTAAAATGTCATTTGCATCTTTTGTTACATTAGGAATACCACATTTTTTTGCAAATTCTGCAGTTGTTTCATTTGCAAATGGATCAGCAATAGTTTTTATTTCTAACTCTGGAACAAACATAGAAATGTTACGAGCGTGAACTTTACCAATACGACCTGCACCAATAATACCAATTTTCATAATTAAAATCTCCTTTTATTTAATTAAATTATTTTTCTATATATAATGCATCAAGCTTCTTTTGTTATCTTTAAAGAACCTGGCATTTGCATTTGTTTGCGATTATAATGACGGAAACCTTGTTCAATTTCTTCTAAAGTTTTGCCTTTAGTTTCAGGAACAAACAATTTTACAAAAGTTATAGATACAAAACCTATCACCACAAAAATTAAGAAAGTCATTTGTAATCCTAAATAGCTTAATAAAACTGGGAATGTAAGCCCTACAACAAAGTTAGTTATCCAATGGAATAATACACAAATTCCCATACCTAAACCTCTTACTTTGAGAGGAATAATTTCTGATAATGTCAACCAAAGAATTGGACCTATACAGCTTTGCATAAAAGCTAAAAACATTACTGTTAAAGATAATATAATATATGGTAAGTAAGGACTATTCGTCAATAAAGTAGAACTAACTGTTATTAAGAATAAAGCTGTAGTTGTTCCTGTCAAACCTGTTAATAACATTACGCGGCGTCTAACTTTTGTCATTAAAGAAATACCAACACATACAGCAATTACTGAAGTAAGACCATTTAAAGTATTTGCAATGAGTGCTGCTTGCATACTAAAACCAGATTGATTTAATATCTGTGTACCATAATACATAATAGAGTTTACACCTGTTAATTGAGTAAAAGTTGCTATACCCATGCCAATTAAAATAATTCTTCTTATCCATGGTGTATTTAAATCTTTAAATCCATATTGTTTAATATTCTTTTCTGCATCTAAGTTATCTTGAATTTCATTTAATTCAGAGATAGCATTTTTTTCTGTTTCTCGAATTTTCTTCAATACATTCAAAGCATCAGAAATTCGTCCTTTTGATACAAGCCAACGAGGGCTTTCTGGTAATTTCATCATACCAAAGAATAATACAATTGCTGGTATTGCTGCTACTACCAACATATAACGCCAAACATGTGGATTTCCTGCTAAAACTACAGCGATAATTGCATTAAATACAAAAGCCATAAATTGACCAGTAACAATCATTAATTCATTTTGAGTAACCATTCGACCACGTTTTTCTGATGGAGAAACTTCTGCTAAATAAGCTGGTACTGTAACAGAAGCACCACCGACTGCTAAACCTAATACAAAACGAGATACTAACATTACTTCAAAATTGGGTGCTAAACTGCAACCTAATGTGGCTAAGAAAAATATTATTGATAATATGAAAATATTTTTTCTACGACCTTGAACATCAGATAATTTACCACCAATAACTGAACCAAAAGTGGCACCTAAAAGCAACGAACTAGCTACCATACCTTCATGCAATGGTGTTAAATTCAATTGGTCTGGTTCTGCCATGTATGGCAAAGCACCATTTACTACACCTGTATCATAACCAAACAATAATCCACCAAAAGTGGAGATAATCATTATTGTTTTTAAATAAGACTTAGACGTCTCACTGCTTAATCCCATACCCTTTCATCCTTTCAACAAAGTTTATTAACTTATTCATTAAGGGCAGCTGCGCTATCTATAATTAACTTCTGATATAATTATATTTTATTTTAAATAATTTTTAATTTTATTATTTTTAGAAAATTTATCCATTTTTTATTTCTTTTCTTTAGATACTGATTAAAAAAAAGACACTATTTTCTTTTTTTTTGAAAAAGTGTCTTTTTTTTTGATCATTTCAATCTTTGTCTATATTCACTTGGATTTATGCCTATTAACTTCTTAAAAACTTTGCAAAAATATTGATAATCTATAAAGCCTTCTGTTAAAGCTATCTCTTTTATTTTTTCATTACTTCTCTCTAATCTCTTTTGCACCTTTTGTATTCGATAATTCATTAAATACTCCGAAAAAGTTTTACCCATGGATTTACTAAATAAACTACTAAAATATGCTGTATTTAAATATACATAATCAGCCACCATTTGTTGAGATATTGGTTCTTTATAATGTTCATCTATCCATTTCAATGCTTTTCTGATAGCTGGATGCTCTACTTTTATCAAACTACGTTGTTTAATCCTAGAAAAAAATTTTTCTATCTCCTCTTTTAATGAATTATAATTTTTTATATTTTCCCAATCTAATTTTTCCTGATATTTTACTTTCGCCTCCAAATCTTCTATAATTTTTCGCAAAATCTTTATTGTAAATTTTTCGTTCAGCAATAAATTCAAAAATTGTTCTAATTTATCCTGAAAAACTTTTTCATTCATCTGTATAGATAAATCAACTAATTCTTGATTAAGTTCTAATAGATAATTAGGCATCTCTGTTTTTAATATTTTTCTTTGAACTTCCCAATATATACTCTTTTGCTCATAAAAACTCCAATCAGATAAATTTTTCAGATTTAGCCAATGTTGTTTTAAGCCCTCTAAACTCCTACATACTTCAGATATATAGCAACTCGTACTTAAATCAAAATAACGCTTAACAAATAAATTTATCTTTTCAGCTAGATTTTGTATATATTTATTCAATTTAACCATACTATGTTCATTTTCAAAATCTATCAATATACCCCAGAAACTTTCTACATTAACTGATTTAAATATATAACATGAAATGTTATTAGAAAGCACTTCATTTTGGCAAATATTTTTTAACATCTCTTTAAATGCTTGATAAAAATTTTGCTTATCCTCATCACTATATTTCATCTTTCTGATTTCCCATTCATGAAGTTCAACTAAAACACAAATAGAAGATTGAAAATTACTATGTATATTAGCTAATTTCGCCAATTCCATCAATCGTTTATTATCATTTTTATCACTATCAAATATAGAAAAAAAATCATTCAATACTTTCTTTTTACCAATAATTGCTAATTCTTCTTTGGATAAACCCCATTCATACTCTTCATACTGAATATTTATCTTATTTAAAGCATCTAGCAAATTCTCAGGCGTTAAATCATTTTTTAGTAAATAATCCTCAACACCAAGTTTCATTGCTTCTTTAACATAACTAAAATCATCATGACAACTCAATACTATAATATTTATTTTCGGATATTTACTTTTTAAATTCTTTATCAAATCTATTCCATTCATTATAGGCATACTCATATCAGTTATTACAATATCTGGTTGTAATTGCTGACAAATATCTAAAGCTTCTTGTCCATTTTTAGCATCTTGTAATAAATACCCCTTTTCTTCCCAAGCAAGCATCTGCTTTAAATATGTCCTAACGATAAAATCATCGTCCACAATTAGTACCTTTTTCATTAAAAGTCCTCCTGTAATAAATAATTATCAGCATTTTCTATAGTAATAAAATTATTTTCTATATAATTGTCCTTTTGCGGTTGTCTATCATTTATTAGATAATCCAATACTATATTCATCGCTAAAGCTCCAATCTCATATCCATCTTGAGATATCATCGCATCTATCTTTTTATTTTTTATAGCCATAATTGCATCATTTTGTGTATCTACTCCTATTATTGTTATTTGCTTATCTGTCTCATCAATTGCTTCTATTGCCCCTAGAGTCATCACTGCATTAGTGACAAATAATCCTTGTGTATCAGGATATTGTTTCAATAAATGTTCTGTTTGTAATGTAGCTTGACGATAGTTTATATCATCTACTATATAATTATTAATCACCAAATCAGTATTTTTATTGATATAATCCACAAAACCTTGAACACGTTTAATATGTGCCTCTTGTACTGCACTGCCTGATAATATACTAACTTGTGCCTCTTTTGGCAATCGTTTATCTAAATACTCTGCCGCTCTTTCACCAATTCGATAATTATCTGAACCTATATATGGTATATCTTTTATATTCTCATCTAATGTAAATATTGGTATCTGCTTTTGCTTTGCTAATGCTAAATACTCTTGAGCTTTATAAATATTACAAGGCGATACAATTATAGCATCGACATCATTTTTCAATAAATCTATAATCATTTTATTTTGTGCTTGATAATCTGCCTCATTCTTAGGATATAACACAATCAAATTTATATTATTGCTTTTAGCTATTTTTTGCATACTAGATTGCACTGCTAACCAATGTTCACTATCCATCGCTTTTAATACTACACCTACCGTATATTTAGGAGCACTCATTTCTTGTGTCTTTAAACTTTTAATATATACTAAACCATATAAAATTAGAGTCATCATTATACAAATCAAACAAATAAATCTTCTCATTATTTATCACTATTCCTTATAATTTATATTCATCATTTTTTATAGATAATGGTAATTGTATTTGTGCTTTTGTATATGATTTATTATCGCTAAAATACAATAATTTGCCTTTTGTTCCATAATATAAATTCAAACGCTCTTTTATATTGAACACACCTATACTAGAAAAACCTCCAGATGTTAACTTATTCATATTTTTGAAATTATTTATCTGTTCCTCAGATATTCCCTTCCCATCATCTTCTACTTCTAAATACAAAATATTTTTTTTTATATAGCTACGCACCACTATTTTACAAAACTGTTTCTCCTTAGATGGAGCATGAATTATACTATTTTCTACTAATGGTTGCAAAATAAGTCTTGGAACATAATATTTCACCGTATTTTCGTCTATATCAAAAACTACTTTAAAACTATCCATTAATCTGAATTCTTGCAATAAAATATAATTTTTTAACGTATTTAATTCTTCTTCTAATATAGCAAAACTTCCTTTGCGATTTGTACTAATCTGTAATAAATCAATAAAACTTCCCAATAAAGTTCCTATATTTTTTGCCCCTTGCATCATTGCTGCAAAGCGGATAGAATTCAATGTATTATAAATAAAATGAGGTCTAATTTGATATTGTAGCGCATTTAATTCTGCTTCTTTTTTTAAAGATTTTTCTGTAGCCAAATCATCCACTAGTTTATTAATTTTTGACACCATATAATTAAATACTAATGCTAATTTAGCAATTTCATCTTTACCTCGAACAGATGCTCTCACAGTGAAATTGCCTTTTGCCACACCATTCATCGCATTAGACAATTCTTCTATAGGCTCATTTAATTTAGCGGATATTAAATCTGTCCCCACAACAGCTACAAAGATAATAACTACCATTAAAAATATTACAATTGCTTGTAACAACCATAATTTTTCTAATAGTACATTTTTATTCACACCAAAATATAAAGCATATTGAGAAAATGGTGCTACATCATACACTCCTAAATATACATTATCATTTATATTTAAGTCATATTGCCCTAGTTTTTTATCATCAATAACCTTATATAAATTTTCTGTTATATCTTCACTCGTCATTCTATTAGTAGAAGTTGTTTTTCCTATATTGTCAAACATATAAATTATACTATCATTATCTCTAATTACATCATCTAAATAGTTATAATAAAGCGTTCTTTCATTAATAGTACATATGATATATGCACTTATATCATTTTTCTCATCAATTATCGTCGTTATATACAAAAAAATATATTTTGCCGAAGAATCAAACATATCATTTATAAATAATGGTTTCATTCCTTGTTGCTGTTTTAGTATCTTTTGCCAATAATTTTTTTTATTTATATCTTCTATGAATTCAACCGACTTAAATTCTTCTGATTTAATTAAAGTATTTTTTGTTGGTAAATAACAATATATATTATCTATTTGTTTATTTCTCTCTTTATATCTTTGCAAAATTTCTGCGATTTTAATTAAATCTTCATTTTTTAAATCTTTTTTTTCTAATATAGTGCATATCTGCTTATCAAAAGATATTTCTATATTGTATCTGTATGTATCTTGAAAAACATTATCAATATTTTTAGTGCAAATATATAATCTATCCGCTAAAGATTTAGCATATTCTTCCGTAAAAAAATCTGTAGTTTTTTGATAAAAGATAATTGACATTATAGCAATGATTAATATATTTATTATCAATGTCATAAAAAAAATTTTCCATCTCATATTCCATTCAATCTTCATATTAATCCTCTTTAAATTTATTAATTTTCTTAATCTTTAAATAAATTTCTCATATAATTATATACCTAAATGATAAAACTAAGTCAATAATATATATTAAAGATTTAAAATTACATCCATAAGAATTTTTTTAATTTATTTTATTACTAACTAAAAAAACTACATCTTAAAAGTTATTTGTATATTTAACTTTTAAGATATAGTTTTTAAATAACATTTTATTTTTCTAATCCATATTTTTTAATATAACGATATAAAGTAACACGGCTTACACTCAAAAGATTAGATAAACGGCTTACGTTTCCGCCAGCTGCTTTCCATGCTTTGAGGAATATTTCTTTATCTGTTTTCCATTTATTATCTGGTTTTACGCTACCCATTAAATTAATATCGGTAGGATAGATTTCATGTCCACTTGTATTGAAGAATGAATATTCTAATACGCTTTGTAATTGTTTGATATTTCCTGGCCAATCATAAGTTCTCAACACTTCTAAAGACTCTGGTAATAAAACTTTTGGCTCCATTTGATGTTGTTTAGATAATTCTTCAATGATGTTAATAGATAACATTGGAATATCATCTCTACGAGAACGAAGTGATGGCACACGTATAATACTGCGAGAAATTATATTAAATAATTTTTCATCGAATTGACCTTTTTCAGTCAAACGTCTCAAATTTGCATCACTTGCAGCAATAATGCGTACATCAATACTGCGTTCTAAACTTTCACCAATACGATGAGTTTTCTTTTCGGATAAAGCTTTAGCTAACATTTTAGCAATGGAGCTTGGTAATTTTTCAATTTCATCAATGAATAAAGTACCTTTACTTGCTAATTCTAATTTACCTGGATGACTAACATCAGAATCTGTAGCTGCCCCAAAGATATCTTGTTCCAATAATTCTGGTGTAGAATCTGCGCAATTTATAGAAATCAACGGTCCTGCCATACGCATACTAGCCATATGAATACCATGTGCTAAACGCTGCTTACCAATACCCGCTTCACCTTGTAATAAAATATGATTTTTATTACGAGCTACACGATAAGCACGCTCTTTCATCTGTATAAAAGCTTTGCTTTCTCCTACCATAGAAGATAAGCTATATTTTGCTGTATAACCAGAAGCATGAGCTACTAAAGTACGTAAATCTTCAATTGGCATAGATACTGTAACTACACTTTGTACGTCTTCATCATCTTCAGAATTTTTCAATGGCACAACAGTAGTGATATCTTCATAAGTTTTATTATTAGTAATCCATGTAGTTTCACGATTATAGCAAGAAATACCTTGGAAACCATCATAAATAGGAGTATGTGTATAATTTAATACAATATCTTTTAAATGAGCTGTTTCTTTATTTTCATTTATAGCATTAATAGCGGATAAACGTTCTTCACCCATGCGATTTGCATAAACAATTTTATCTTCAGACATAATATGATATACAGCAAATGGCGCTGCATCTAAAATAGCTTTTTGAGCTTTAATATTCAAAGATTGTCTAATATTTAATTCTAAAGCAGTTTTTAATGTAAATAATAATGCTAAAACTACATCTTGAGGAATTTTTTCATATTCCATTACAGTTAAAGACACGATATATGTTAATTCCCCATTGACCATAATTGGCACAGAACCACTATTCATTTCATGTAATTCTTCAAGCCAAATTTCTGGGCCAAATACCCAAAATGGTACTTTATGTTCTTTTACAATATTGCAACTAAGTGTACCTACGTTTTTCGTAGTTAAGCTTACGCCTTCCAATCTATCAATAAGTCTTGATGTTGGATTGGCATATTTTTTTAGTACAGTACATTCTGAATCCATGATAGTTAAACATAGATTATATTCATGTAAAAAGTCCACAATACTGTCGATAAAATTATCTAAATACTCAATAGCATCACTGTGTTTGCTTTGTAATTGAGCCAATTCATATGCTGATAATCTAGCAGTTGCTGGAATTTTTTTAGGATTAACTTGATATTGCTTAGATAATTCCCATGATTCTTTTATCCATGGATGTATATTAGGGTCAGTTATACCCTTATTTATAAAAATTTTGTAATAATTTATTAATTTTTCTCGATTTCGATGTTCTCTAATCATAATATTTATAAACCTCTATTCTGTAAAGTTTGTCGCCTAAAATCTTTAAGATACTAACTATTTTAACAAGTGTGTAACAAACTATCAATTATTTTCTAAAAAAATAATAACATTTGTACAAAAAATATTGTTTATTTGTTAACTTGTGAGCTAAAATTATATTTGTTATACTTTATTCATAAATTAAAATGTTGAGGATGGTTTTTTCTATGGCTAGAATGAGTAAACGAATTAGTAATAAAATTACTAAAACAAAAGAACAACAAAATGCACCTAAAGAACAGAAAAAGTACGGTAAAGATATTTGGTTAATCCTATTAATCGTCATTAACTTCTTATTATTAGTAACTATGTGGGAAAGTTTAATTTTAGCTCCAATAAGCTTTGCTACTTACTTAGTTTTAGAAATTGCTTTAGTAATTATGTATGCAAATCGTCATGCAAAAGTGTCTGATAATGTTAGAGAATGGCTCTATAAGGCACAGATTTTCTTTATGGGTATTATTTTACTTTTATTCTTATATACAGTAGTTGCTTATATATTCGGTTAAAATAAAATATAAAACAAAAAGGCTAGTTAGATATAATCTAACTAGCCTTTTTTATAACCGAATTAATAATTGTTTGCTTTAATTTCAAAGAATGCTTTTGGATGAGCACATACAGGACAAATTTCTGGAGCTTCTGTACCTTCATATACATGACCACAGTTTGAACACATCCAAATCATTTTTTCATTGCGTTTGAAAACTTTATCTTCTTGAATATTTGCTAATAATAAATTGTAACGAGCATCATGTTCTTGTTCAATTTTAGCAACCATTTCAAAGAGGTTAGCAATGCGAGTGAAACCTTCTTCACGTGCTACTTTTGCGAATTCTGGATACATAGAAGTCCATTCTTCATGTTCACCAGCAGCTGCTGCTTTTAAGTTTTCTTCAGTAGTACCAATTTTATCTACTAATTTAAACCAAATTTTAGCATGTTCTTTTTCATTTGCAGCTGTTTCTTCAAAAATTTTAGCAATCTGAACATAACCATCTTTTTTTGCTTTAGAAGCATAGTACGTATATTTATTACGTGCCTGAGATTCACCAGCAAATGCCGCCCATAAGTTTTGTTCTGTTTTACTGCCTTTTAATTCCATTCAAATCGCTTCCTTTCCAATTTACTCTCTTACTTTTTAAATCTAACTAAAAAATAATTATTATTAATTAATATTATATACTATTTTTCTTGATAGTCAAGATATTTTCATATATTTAAATATAATTTGTTTTAAAATATATATTGTATACATTTACACATTTACACTTTTTTGTTATATAATAGATGTCATGACTGATATTGAATGTAGCAAATAACAAATTTATTGTTACTAATATTTATGTTTATTTTATGTATATATTTAAAAGTTTAGGAGTGTAATTTTGAAGAACATTATTTACTTGAAAACACAAAGGTGCAAAGGCTGCGGTATTTGCGTGGCTTTTTGTCCAAAAAAAGTTTTGCAATTAGATGTATTAAATCACTGTCAGATTGTCAATGCTGATGCTTGTATAGGTTGTGGACAATGTGAATTACGTTGCCCAGATTATGCTATTTTTGTAGATAAGGAGGAAAATTAATGATTAAATTAATGCAAGGCAATGAAGCGTGCAGTTATGGTGCTTTAGCTGCTGGTGTGCGCTTTTTTGCAGGTTATCCAATTACACCATCTACAGAAATCGCTGAAACAATGGCTAAATTATTGCCTAAAATGGGCGGTAAATTCGTTCAAATGGAAGATGAAATCGCTAGTATGGGTGCTGTTTTAGGCGCTTCTCTTGCTGGTGATAAAGTATTAACAGCCACTTCTGGTCCTGGCTTTTCTTTAAAACAGGAATTAATCGGTTATGCTTGTGCTGCTGAAATTCCAGTAGTTATTGCCAATGTACAACGTGTAGGTCCATCAACTGGACAGCCAACATCTCCAGCACAAGGCGATATCATGCAGGCACGATGGGGAACACATGGCGACCATTCCATCATTGCGCTTTCTCCATGGAGTGTGCGTGAAACTTTTGACGTTACTGTTATGGCGGTAAATTATGCAGAACGCTTCCGTACACCAGTTATTTTATTGATGGATGAATTTGTAGGTCATTTACGTGAAAACATAGATGTTCCTGAGAAAGACGATATAGAAATTTATCCTCGTCGTCAACCAAAAATGGCACCATCACCAGAATATAAAGCATATACTCCTGACACTGACTTAGTGCCAAATATTGCTGACTTTGGTAAAGGATATCACATTCATGTAACTGGTCTTATTCATGATGAAACAGGCTTCCCATCAGGTAGCCCAATAGTTACTAAAGAAGTCATCGATAGATTGCATAAAAAAATAGATATTGCACGTGATGAAATTTGTCACTATGAAGCATATAATATGGAAGATGCACAATATGCTATTGTAAGCTATGGTGGTACAGCTCGTACAGCATACGAAGCTATGCTCGAAGCTCGCAAAAAAGGTTATAAAGTCGGCATGGTACGCCTTATAACAATTTGGCCATTTGCCGATAAAGTCATTGCAGATTTAGCAGATAAAGTTGATGCTATTTTAGTTCCAGAACTTAACTATGGACAACTTGTACATGAAGTACAGCGCGCAAGTGAAGGCAAATGCAAAGTAGAATTTTTAGGCAAATATGATACACAGATTTTCACTCCAGCTGAAATTGAAACAGCTATTATTAAAATGTGTGAAGGAGGCAATAATTAATGAAACCTAGAGTTTATGAACAACATTTCCGTCAAAACCGCCTTCCGCATTTATGGTGCCCTGGTTGCGGTAATGGTATTGTAATGAAAGCTATTGTAGAGGCTATCGTCAAGAAAAATCTAGATCCAGATAAGACAATTATCGTATCTGGTATTGGTTGCTCTTCACGTGCATCTGGTTATATGGATTTTGATACACTTCATACAGCTCATGGTAGAGCTATTCCATTTGCTACAGGTATAAAACTCGCTAGACCAGAGCTTAATGTAATTGTAATCACAGGCGATGGCGATTGCATGGCTATCGGTGGCAATCACTTTATTCATGGTGCAAGACGTAATGTCGATTTAACTGTTGTATTATTTAATAATAATATTTATGGTATGACAGGTGGTCAGGCATCACCTACTACTCCGCTTGATAAAAAAGCGACAACTGCTCCATATGGTTGCGTTGATAATCCATTTGACCCATGCAATTTGGCAGCAGCAGCAGGTGCTACATATGTGGCAAGAAGCACAGCTTATCATGTACCACATTTGATCAATATGATAGCTGGCGGTATTGAAAATAAAGGCTTCTCCTTGATTGAAGCTATAGTACAATGTCCAACAGCTTTCGGTCGTAAAAATAAAATGGCAGATCCTGCACAAATGATGATGTGGATGCGTGATAATGCAGTTATGAAGCCAGCTTTTGATAAATTAGCTGATGATAAAAAAGTAGGCAAATTCCCAATTGGTCTATTACATCAACATCAATCTATTGATTATGACCATGCCTATGATAAAGTTATTGAAATAGCTGGAGGTGTTGAAAAATGATGAAACAACTCCGTTTATCCGGTTCAGGCGGTCAGGGCGTTATCACAGCAGCCATTATCTTTGCTGAAGCTGCTGTAAGTGAAGGCAAACAAGCTGTTCAATCTCAATCTTATGGTCCAGAAGCACGTGGTGGTGCTTCTAAAGCAGAAGTAATTATTTCCGATAATCCGATTTATCACCCTAAAGTTATAAATCCAGATATCGTACTTGCTATGACACAACAAGCAGCTGACAAATATTATGGCGATTTAGACAAAGACAATGGCTTATTAATCGTTGATGAAGACCTTGTACCAAATGCGCCAGATTTTCCACATATTATTAAAGTGCCAATCACTAAAATGGCTTCTGAAAAACTCGGCAAATTGTTATTTGCCAATATAGTTGCACTTGGCATCATGGTTAAACTCTCTGGCATTGTTTCGCTTGAAACAGTAAAACAATCTGTGGCACATCGCGTACCACCACATACAGTTGATAAAAATATGCAGGCATTAGAACTCGGTTACAATGCTGTTTAAAATAAAAACTCCCTTTTATTAAAGGGAGTTTTTATTTTTATATAAATTATTTTCCATTATGCTTTTGAGATAGCTTCTTTCATAGATTTTACATAGTCAACTAAATACGGTGTAGCCTCTTTGCCATATTTATCAATAATACGGATAACAGCACTGCCTACAATGACACCATCAGCGATTTTAGCCATATCATATGCTTGCTGTGGTGTTGATATACCAAAACCTACAGCTACTGGTTTATCTGTATATTTGCGAATAGTATCTACAATACTTTGTATATCTGTTTTTATTTCTTTTCTAACACCTGTTACACCTAAAGAAGATACACAATAGATAAAGCCCTGTGCTTCATTAGCTATCATACCTATGCGATTTTCCGAAGTAGGTGCTATCAAAGATATTACTTCTACATCATTTTCATTAGCTTGGGCTAAAATTTCATCTTTTTCTTCAAAAGGTAAATCAGCCACAATAACGCCACTGATATTACATTGTTTACATCTAGCAAAAAATTTATCTTTGCCATAAACGAATATAGGATTTATATAAGTCATAAATACAAGTGGAATATTTACTTTTCCCTTTAATTTTTCAGCCATATCAAAAATATCATTTGTCGTCATATTGCCACTCAAAGCCACTTTACTAGCTGCTTGAATAACTGTTCCTTCTGCCACTGGATCAGAAAAAGGTATCCCAATTTCTATCAAATCAGCTCCAGCTTCTGCCATTTTTATAATAAATTTTTCTGTAGCTTCTAAATTTGGATAACCTGCCAATACAAAGGGAATAAATGCTTTTTTATTTTTAAATGCTTCTTCTATCTTAATCATTGATTTTCACTCCTCTATATCTCGCCATAGCTGCTACATCTTTATCTCCTCTACCAGATAAACAAACAATGATGATTTCATCTTTTTTCATCTTCGGTGCAATTTTCATCACTTGTGCTATAGCATGAGCACTTTCAATCGCTGGGATAATTCCTTCTGTTCTTGATAAATATTCAAACGCATCAACTGCTTCATCATCTGTAATCGCTACATATTCAGCTCTACCACTATCATGTAAATAAGCATGTTCTGGCCCAATACCTGGATAATCTAAACCTGCTGAAATGGAATATACAGGGGCAATCTGACCGTATTTATCCTGACAAAAATAAGATTTCATACCATGGAAAATACCTTCTGTACCTTTAGAAATAGTGGCTGCATGTTCTTCTGTATCAAGACCTTTTCCGGCTGCTTCACAACCAATCAATCTCACTTGTTTATCAGGAATAAAATTATAAAACATACCCATAGCATTGCTACCGCCACCAACGCAAGCCATGACTACATCTGGCAATCTATTTTCCATGTCTAATATCTGTTCACGAGCTTCTCTGCTGATGATAGACTGAAAATCACGCACAATAGTTGGAAATGGATGTGGTCCCATAACAGAGCCTAAAACATAATGTGTATCATCAATTCTTGAAGTCCATTCGCGTAAAGCTTCATTTACTGCGTCTTTTAGTGTTCTTGTTCCTTTAGTAACACTATGTACTTTTGCTCCTAATAATTCCATGCGATAAACATTTAATGCTTGTCGTTTCGTATCTTCTTCGCCCATGAAGATTTCACATTCCATATTCATAAGTGCTGCCACTGTTGCTGTAGCTACGCCATGTTGACCTGCACCTGTTTCTGCAATTACACGAGTTTTTCCCATGCGTTTTGCCAATAAAATCTGCCCCAAAACATTATTGATTTTATGAGAACCTGTATGATTTAAGTCTTCTCGTTTTAAATAAATCTTTGCTCCACCTAAATCATTTGTCATCTTTTCTGCAAAATATAAAAGTGATGGTCTACCTGTATATTTTCGCTGTAAATCCTCTAATTCTTTGACAAAATCAGGATCATCTTTATATTTTAAATACGCTTCTTCTAATTGATTTACTGCATTCATTAAAGTCTCTGGCATATATTGTCCGCCATATTTACCAAAACGACCTTTTTTATTTATCTTATTTACGTTCATATTTATCCTACCTTTCGCAAAAGTTCACTTATCGTCTTAACTTCATTTTCATCTTTATGATTATCTTTTTCTATGCCACTGCTGATATCCACTATATATGGTCTTGTCGTTCTTATCGCTCTAATGATATTTTGCTTATTTATACCACCAGCTAAGATAAATTCACCTGTAAAATCCTTAAGCAAATCCCAATTAAAACTCTTTCCTGTGCCACCAGCACTATCTTTTACATAAACATCAAACAAAATCATATCGGCAATACTTTGTTTAGCTCTTTCTATATCAACAATATCTTTTACTTTTATCGCTTGCCAAATCGGTAAATCGAGTTTATTTTTCAATGCTTTGATAAATTCATTATCCTCATCACCATGTAATTGAATGATATCTAAAGGAACTTTCTGAGTTATCTCTTCAATTTGCGTCAGCGAAGCATTGACAAAAACACCGACTTTTTTAATTTTTTCATCTAAATTTTTAGCTAAATCATTAGCTGTTTGCATACTTACTTGTCGTTTACTTTCAGCAAATATAAAACCTACATAATCTAGAGTATATCTATTTATGATAGCTATATCTTCTATAGTTTTCATGCCACAAAATTTTACTTTAGGGCTTATCTTCTTTCCATATAATTCATTAAGTGCTAAGACTTTATCTTTAGCCCTCATAAAAGTTTCACCGATAAGCACTGCTTGCACTTGATGAACTCTTAATTTTTCTATATCATCTTTAGTTTTTATGCCACTTTCAGAAACGAAAATCACATTTTCAGGCACTAAAGACCTTAATTTTAAACTATTTTCTACATCTACAGTGAAATCTTTTAAATTGCGATTATTCACACCGATAATTCTTGCTTGCATCTTCAAGGCTCTTTTTATCTCATTTTCATCATGAGCTTCCACTAAACAAGATAAACCTAATTTTTCAGCTAAGGTAAAAAATTTCTTAAGCGTTTCATCATCTAAAATCGCACAAATCAATAAAATCGCTGAAGCTCCCAAGATTTTCGCTTTATAAATCTGATATTCATCGATGATAAAATCCTTACACAATACAGGAATACTGACATTTTGAGCGATTTCTTGTAAATATTTATCTTCACCTAAAAAATAATTTGGCTCTGTGAGTACAGAAATCGCACTCGCTCCTGCTAATTCATATTCTTTAGCGATAGTTAAATAAGGAAAATCCTGAGCTATAATTCCTTTTGATGGTGATGCTTTTTTCACTTCACAGATAAAATTTATATCTTGCTTCATCAATGCTTTTTCTAAAGGAAAATCTCTATTTCGAGGTAAAGCTTCTGCTTCTTGTTTTAGCATAGCTAATGATTTTATCTGTTTTTGTTTAGCTATATTGATTTTTCGTTTCTCCACAATTTCATCTAAAATCATTTAACATACCTCATTTGAATATTTAATAAATCGTTCCATCTGATATTTAGCTTTGCCTGTATCTATCGTATCTTTGGCTATATTGATGCCATCTTGTATAGATAAACCATCTTTTGCTAAATAAATACTCATGCCAGCATTTAATAATACTGCATTGCGTTTTGCCCCCAAAGTTCCTGCTAAAATATCCCTTGTGATTTGAGCATTTTCATTTTTATCTCCGCCAACTAATTCAGCTGAATTTGCATATTCCATACCATAATCTCTAGGGTCTAAAGTATATGTTTTTAATTTTTTATCTTTAATTTCACATACTAGCGTTTTATTACAAGCTGTTATCTCATCTAAACCATCATAACCATAGACAACAGCACCTCTTTTTACACCGAGATTAGATAATACTTTCGCTAATGGCTCTACTAATTCTTCTTGATAAACGCCCATCAATTGTCTATTAGCATTTGCAGGATTAGCAAGTGGCCCTAAGATGTTGAATACTGTTCTAATTCCTAGTTCACGTCTAACAGGACTAGCATATTTCATAGAACTATGATACTTCGGAGCAAACATAAAACACATGCCTATTTCATCTAGCATCTTTTCATTCTGCTTAGCATCTAATTCTAATTTAGTGCCTAAAGCTTCTAAACAATCAGCTGCACCGCATTTACTAGATACACTGCGATTGCCATGTTTAGCTACTTTTATACCGCTAGCTGAAATTACAAATCCTGCTGTAGTTGAAATATTAAATGTATTTGCTTCGTCTCCACCTGTGCCGACTATTTCAAATAAATCATCTTTATAATCTATGCTTTGAGCTTTTTCTCTCATGACTTGAGCAAAAGCTGTTATTTCGTCTATTGTTTCGCCCTTTAATCGCAAAGCAGTCAAAAAACTAGCAATTTGAATATTGCTCGCTGTTCCACTCATGATTTCTTGCATGGAAACTATAGCCTGCTCTGTTGTTAAATCTTGTTTATTGCTTAATTGATATATTGCTTGTTTTATCATTTTTACCACCTCTTATATTCAGAAAATTTTGAATTAATTTCTTGCCGTTATCACTTAAAATTGATTCAGGATGAAATTGCAATCCATAAATAGGATATTTTCTATGCTCTATTGCCATAATTTCACCATCATCAGTAGTTGCTATTATCTTTAAATCTTCGCCTAAAGTTTCTCTTTTAATCGCTAAAGAATGGTATCTTGCTCCCATAAATTCTTTATCTATCCCCTTAAATAAAGGTGATTTTTCCATTATCTTTAATTTAAAAGCTTTGCCATGAACTACTTCTTTAGCATAACTTACAATACTTTCAAAAACTTCAGCTATGACTTGATGACCTAAACAAATCCCTAAAATTGGTATCTTACCTTGAAAAACTTTCACGATTTCACTGCAAATTCCAGCTTCACTGGGTTTACCTGGCCCTGGAGACAGTACAATATGACTTGGATTTAATTTTTTTATCTGTTCTATATTTAATTCGTCATTACGAATAACTTTTATCTTTGGATTTATTGAGCCGATTAATTGATATAAGTTGTACACAAAACTATCATAATTATCTACTAACAAAATCATATGTTTCCACCTCCTGTGCTTTCGTGATTGCCTCTATCATTGATTGAGCTTTATTTATCGTTTCTTGGTATTCATTTTCAAGTATGCTATCTTTGACTATTCCACCACCTGAACGAACAAATACTTTCCCTTGTTTTGCTACTGCCATTCTTATACCTATGCACATATCCATATTACCTGCAAAATCGATATATCCCACAGCACCACCATAAATACCTCTTGGGCTTTTCTCTAATTCATGAATGATTTCCATAGCTCGTATTTTTGGCGCACCAGATAATGTTCCTGCTGGCAAAGTAGCTACGATAGCATCTAAAGCATCACAATCATCTTTGATTTTTCCTTTTACAGTAGTTGTTATATGCATCACATGAGAGAAAAACTCTACTTTATGCATATTTTCTACTGTTACTGAATTGAATTTACTGATTTTACCGATATCATTTCTGCCCAAATCCACTAGCATATTATGTTCTGCCAATTCTTTTTCATCACTTAATAATCTTGTTTTTAATAAATCATCTTCTCGTTCATCTTTACCTCTTGGCATCGTGCCAGCTATCGGAAAAGTCTTTAATTCTTTATCCTCTAATTTTATCAATGTTTCTGGTGAAGCCCCTGTCAACTCTATTTGCTTAGAACTCAAATAAAACATATATGGGGAAGGGTTTATCGTTCTTAATATACGATAAGCATTTAATAGACTTCCTGAAAAATCTGCTTCTATGCGATTAGAAATGACAGCCTGAAAAATATCGCCTTCTTTGATATAATGTTGTGTCTTTTTCACTACATCTATATATTCATCTTTAGTAAACTCTCGTTTAAAATCAGATAATAATTTTCCTGAAGGTATTTCTTTTTCTTTGCCATAGATGACGAGTTTTGCTAATTTTTCTAAATCATCAATTGCTTTAGCATAATTAGCTTTTAAATCATCAGTTTTTATATTCACAATTAAAATTATCTTTTTCGTATAATGGTCAAAAGCTATTACCTTATCAAATAACATTAAATCTACATCATTGAAAGAAACTTCATCTTTGTTTACTGTTTCATCTACAAAATCCAATTTACTTTCTTGATAACGCAGATATTCATAAGCAAAATATCCAACCAATCCGCCAGTAAACGACGGTAAATATTCAAATTTAGGGCTTTTATATGCTTTTAAAATCTCTCTAATCTCTATATTTGGATTATCTGTCTTAATTTCTTGTATTTCATTACTACTAGCTTTTTTTATCTTCAATAAATGATTTTTACAACTAATCTCTAAAGAAGGATTAAAACCTAAGAAAGAATATCTGCCCCAATGATGTGTATTCTCCACACTTTCAAATAAATACACATTATCACTGATATTTTTCAAGATTTTCAACACTTTAATCGGTGTTGTAAGGTCAGCAAATATCTCTTTACTCACTGGCACTATTTTATATTCTGTTTTTATTGCTTCTAATTCTGCCAGAGTCGGTTTGTACATATTCTAATCCTCCTTTATAAATCTATTTGTAAGCAAATAAAAATACCCGTCCTTGAAAATAATATCAAGGACGGGTATCTATATTTCTATATAATTAAATCACTAAAATTATATATTATACTCTACTCGCGGTACCACCTTGTTTGAGCAAATGCTCCTCTTTGCAGGATACTAACATATCCCTCACAGTTAACGCTTGTGTCGCGTTGCAGAATACTAAGATTATCCCTAATCTGTTGACTGCACCCTCAGTGGTCCATTTAATATGCTGCGTACTATAGGCTCTCAGCTCCCCTACTCTCTGTAAGTGCATTTCATATTTTTATCTCCACCTCATAGGTTTCATTAAGGCAAGTATTAAATTTTTGAATTGATTTGCTCATATTATTACACATCAATTATTTTTTGTCAATATTAAATTGTAAACTTTACACTATAAAATAAAAGCAATAACCACCGATATTGTTTTATGGTATAATAATTATACAAATTTTCACCCTGGAGTAAATTAATCATGAATGATGATAAATGGCAACGAACCGTTGCTAAACGAAGAAGACAACGTCGCATACAAAATTTATTTGCTTGTTTTATAGTTTTATTAGTATTATTAATTTTATCGATTATAGGAGGTTATTACTATTACCAACGTACTAATTCTCCTGAACATGCTTTAGAAGAATTGCAAACAGCCTTTGAACATCGTGATATTGACACTATTCATAAATACGTAGATTTTAAAACTTTATTACCACCAAATTATAAGATTTTAACTAATGATATATTTATCAATGACAAAATCTATACAGAAAAAGAACATAATATTTATCAAACCTTCTATGCTCTTATTGAGCCTATTATTGTCAATGGTGCAATTCAAAGTATTGATAAATATATTCAAACAGGAAATTGGCAACGTTTCAATTATGATTCTATGCTTAAAGGTCGTCAATTAGGTATCGATTATACAGAATTAATCAATCGCTCTTTATTATTCAATATAAGCTTCAAAGAGATAAAATCCATAGAAACTATTGATGATAATTCAGTTATGGCAACAATTTTAGTTGCAGATAAATACACAGATACTAATTTTGATTTAAAATTAAAATTAGTCAAAAATGAAGAAGGCATTTGGCAAGTCAGCGAAGTTACGAATTATCAAGATTATCTAACTATGATATCTAATCTTTATCGCCAAGATATAAATACGTATTTGACTAATACTAAATCTGATTTAGATAGAAATAATGCTCAATTCAAGCAATTACAAAGCGAATTTATAGTTTTAGCTGAAAACTTCAAAAATAATCCTTCATCAAGTCAAAGAGCATTGTTAAAATCTTTTATTGATAATAAAATAGTGCCAACATATCAAGATTGGTATAATTATCTACAAAGTTATCAAATACCTACAGGCGCTCGCCATTTACATGAATTGCGCATGGAAAGTACGACATATACTATTCAAGCATGGAAAGCTTATGCTATCGGTATTCAAGATAATAAACCAAAAGATTTAGCTAAGGCTGAGCGATTACATCGAAAAGCTATGGAAACAGAGCAGAAAGTTACTGATACGATTAATAATATGCCTGCTTTATTTATGCCTACAGTTGATTAATTTTATACTTCGCGTAAGCGAAGCGATTTTTTTGGAAAAATTGCATATAAAAAAGGAGTACAATAATTTGTACTCCTTTTGTTTTTATCTTTGTCAAAATTATTTAGACATAGCTTCTAATAATACTTTGTTTTCTTCTTGAGTCAAAGGATATTTAGAAACACCATTTTCTATAGGTTTTACATATGTGCAAGAATCTTGACGTCCAAAAATAGAAGAGAATATCACACCATTATTTTGATTATCAAGCAAAGCTACAGCATAACTCAAATCGCCACCCATATCAGCAAAAGCACAGAAACGATGTACTGCTACTTTTTGAATGGATTTTGTAAATAAAGATTTCATTTCTGCATAATCTGCATCAATTTTATTATTTTTTACTACAAGTTCATTCATCTGAGCAATATTATCAGCTATAATATCCTCTAAACTTTCACCTGTTGCACCATTTACCAATGAATTATAACGTTTTTTAGCTTTGCTTAATTTTACAAGCATCACTATTGATAAAATTATTAATAAAACTAATAAGACTACGATTACAGTTAAAATAATTGCTAAATTATCTTGAAATATCTGATTTAGCATTGAAAAATCCATAAATATTCCCTCCTAAATTCTGTTAAAAAAGAATTGATTATTCAATAAAGACTATCCTTTTTAACGTGCAACATTATAGCATTCATGTTTTTATTTGTAAAATCAAAACAGCATTTACTAAATGTTAAAATCCTTAATAATTCTCGATTTGTTCATCTGAGGACTTTCTTGTTTTTCCATCAATAATTCAACTAATCTAGCTAAATCATCATCATTATAAAATTCAATTTCTATGCGAGATTTCTTTTTACCTTGCTTTATATTTACATTCGTTCCCAATATTTGTTTTAAGCGCTCTTGCACATCATTTAAATACATCTTAGCTTCTTTTACTTGTTCAATCTGCTCGATGACATTATCCCCTGCTAAGACTTTTTTGACTAAAGCTTCAGCTTTTCTAGCAGATAATTCTCTTTCAATTATCAAATTAGCTAATTTTACTTGAAGCTTTTCATCTTCTATCGCTAAAAGCGGTTTTGCCTGCCCCATATTGAGTTTATTATCTTGTAATAAGCACTGTACTTCTTTTGCTAAATTTAATAAGCGTACAAAATTCGCTATATGCGAACGACTTTTTCCCACTTTTTGCGCTACTTCTTCTTGTTTTAAATTAAATTTATGTAATAACAACTGATATGCATTTGCTTCTTCAATAACATTTAAATTACTGCGTTGGAGATTTTCAATTAAAGCTATTTGTGCTACCTTATCATCATCATAATCTTTTAAGATAATTGGCACTTTATCTAATCCTGCCATTTTAGCTGCACGAAGACGTCTTTCTCCTGCAATCAATTCAAATTCATCATTATCATTTATACGCACAATTAAAGGCTCAATTATGCCATATTCTTTTATCGATTTTGCTAGTTGAGCTAATTGCTCCATATCAAACTCCTTTCTCGGTTGAAATGGGTTTGGTAAAATTTCATCAATATTTAAAAATTCCATGTATTTCTCCTTTAAAATATTATAATAATTATTTTAACTTATTACTTTTATAAATTCATTATAATTTAAAACTATAATCAATCATAAAAAATTAATTTAACTAATAACAGTATAATTATACTAAAATTTATGATAAAATTCTTTTCTAGATATAATTATAAACACAAAACATTAAGGGAGATTTTACCATGCCTAAATATAATGCTGCTTTAATGTCCATTGACCCTAGTGAAACTAGACGTTATGCTGGACTTAACAAAGCTCCTAATTTCAATAAAAAAACTATTTTAGAAGCATGTCGTGAAGTCTTATATATTTCCGAACCTAAAGGAATTTGGGAAGTATATGACTATGACGCTAAAAATGGCATTGTACTTGCAGATAAGCCCTTTAAATTAGAAGGGAAAAAAGTAACTAAACATCTTTGTCGAGCTACAAAAGTTGCCATCATCGCTGTTACAATCGGCGAAACTGTTGAAGAAGAAATCTCCCGTCGTTTCAAAGATGGAGAATACACGCTAGCTGTTTTGATGGACGCTGCTGCAACTACAGCTGTTGAACATGTTGCTGATGGTATTGAACAAGCCATTGACCAAAAATTCAATATGCAAGGATTAGTTCGTCGTTGGCGATTTAGCCCAGGATATGGAGATTGGCCTATACAGGCACAACCTGAAATGCTCCGTTTAGCTAAAGCTCATGAAATAGGTATTAGCCTAACTTCATCATTAATGCTTACACCGCGAAAATCCGTTACTGCAATCATTGGACTTATACCTAAAACACAAGATGTCGAACCTGAAAAACAATCTTGTAAATATTGTCCAAACCCTAATTGCAATTTCCGCATAAAACCATTTGACCCTGAATTATTAAATAAAAATTCATGATGATAAACAAATACATTTTATCTTTTTTGCTCAATAAAAATTTCTAGGAGGTATCTTCTATGATACATATATTTGATGGTGCTACTGGCACTATGTTACAAAAATCTGTATTAAAACCAGGAATGTGCCCTGAATTATTAAATATCGAAGCTCCAGAAGCTATCCAAAATGTTCATCGTGCTTATGTAGAAGCAGGCTCAAATATTGTTGAAACAAATACATTTGGTGCATCTCGTATCAAATTAAATGAATATAACTTAGGCGATAAAGTAGAAGCAATAAATATTGCTGCTGTAAAAAATGCCAAAATCGCCACTGCTGGCAAAGCAAAAGTAGCTGGTTCTATGGGCCCTACTGGTGCTTTTATTGAGCCTTTAGGCGAATTGACTTTCGATGAAGTTTATGAAAATTATTATGAACAAGCTAAAATTTTAGCTGACGCAGGTGTTGATTATATCCTCATTGAAACTTGTATTGAAATCCAAGAAATGCGTGCTGCCCTTCTCGCTGCTAAAGATGCTTGCAATTTACCCGTAATCTGTCAATTATCTTTCAGCGAAGATGGCAGAACTGTAACAGGCACAGACCCACAATCAGCTGCCATCATCTTAGAAGCTATGGGCGCAGATATCATCGGTGCCAACTGCTCTTTAGGCCCTGAACAATTAGTTCCTATCATAAAAGAACTAGCCGATAATTGTTCTTGTCCTATCAGCGTACAAGCAAATGCAGGTATGCCACATTTAGAAAATGGTCAAACCATCTTCCCACTCACTCCAGAAGATATGGCTAAATGGGCACCAAAACTTGTAGAAGCTGGTGCAACTTATATCGGTGGTTGCTGTGGAACAACTCCTGCTCATATCAAAGCTATCAAAGAAGCTTTAGCTGACGTTTCAGAACCTATCCGCAAAGCACCAAATCCTAATCTTGCCCTTGCTAGCCGTTCTAAAACTGTATTTATTGGCAAAGATTTACCTACAAGATTAATCGGCGAGCGCATCAATCCTACTGGTCGTAAAAAATTAGCCGAAGAAATAAAAAATGGTTCATTTATCTCTGTAAAACGTGAAGCTATCGAACAAACTCAAGCTGGTGCTCAAATTCTTGATGTAAATATGGGTGTTGCTGGAATTGACCAAGCAAAAGCTATGCACAAAGCTATTACTGAAATTTCTCAACTTGTAAATACACCACTTGCCATTGATACAAGCGATGTCAAAGCATTAGAAGCAGGGTTAAAAGCATATCCTGGTAGAGCACTCATCAATTCTGTAAGTGCAGAACCTGATAGATTAAAATATTTTATACCATTAGCTAAAAGATATGGTGCTGCAATCTTATGCTTGCCATTATCTGATGAAGGCATTCCTAAAACAGCTAAAGAACGTCTTGCACTAGCTCAAAAAATAATCGCTGAAGCTAAAGCTCATGGCTTAAAAGATAACGACTTTTTACTTGACGCGCTTGTAATGACTATAGCTGCCGATAAAAATGCTTGTAATGAAGTATTAAACACTTTAAAACTTTACCGCGAACATATTGGTGCTCCTTCCACTATGGGACTTAGCAATATATCCTTTGGTCTTCCAAATCGTCCACTTATCAATAGCACATTCTTCACTATGTGTTTAGCAATGGGATTAGATGCTCCAATCATGAACCCTTATGATGACTCTATGCAAAATGCCTTGAGTGCTTCTAATGCTCTTTTAGCTAAAGACCCTAATGGTCGCGATTATAGTCTTAATCATTCCGGTCAAAATATCCCTGTAGCTAAAGCTAAAAATGCAGTATCTAGCGGTGATATCATTGAAGATATCAAATCTGCTATAATCAGTGGGGAAAAAGAATCCATTGCTCAAATGGTAGAACAAGCTTTAACTGAAGGACATAAACCAAATGAAATTACAGATAAAGCTTTAAGCGCAGCCATGAATGTCGTTGGCAAAGATTTCGGTGCGAAAAAAATCTTTTTACCACAAGTTATGTTATCCGCTGAAGCAATGCGTGAAGCTTTCATCAAAATCAAAGAACGTATTCCAGCTGATAGCGTAAGTAATAAAGGTACTATCGTCATTGCCACTGTAAAAGGCGATATCCATGATTTAGGTAAAAATATCGTATCTGCACTTTTAGAAAATAACGGTTTTAAAGTTATCGATTTAGGTAAAGATATTGATAAAGAAGAAATCATTAAAGCAGCTATAGATAATAAAGCCGATATGATCGGTTTATGCTCCTTGATGACAACTACTATTACACAGATAGATGAAGTCATCGCTGAATTAAATAAAAGCGATTACTCCACAAAAGTCATGATCGGTGGTGCTGTAGTAACTCAAGAATATGCTGATAATGTCGGTGCGGATGCTTATGCTCCTGATGGCGTTGAAGCTGTAGAACTCGCTAAAAAACTTATTAATAAATAAAATTGAGGATAAATTTATGCAATATAAATATCATAATATTATTTTTGATTTAGACGGAACATTGATTAATTCTGGGCCTGGTATTATTCATGCCGTACAATATGCTTTAAAAAAATATGGCATAAATGAAACAAATATGACTGTTTTAAAAAGTTTCGTAGGTCCGCCATTAAATCAGCAGTTTATCAATTGCTATAATTTTAGTTATGAACAAAGTCTTGAAGCTGTAAAATATTTTCGAGAATATTATACAGATAAAGGTATTTTTGAAAATGAAGTATATGAGCAAATACCTGAATTATTAAAGACTTTAGCTGAAAATGGTTTAAAATTATTGATTGCTTCTTCGAAACCTGAAAAGTTTGTAAAAAATATTTTAAGTCAACATGATTTACTAAAATATTTTGCCTTTGCTGGTGGTAGTTTACTTGATGGCAGTCGTATAAATAAAGATGATGTATTAGCTTATGTTTTAAAACAAATGCAAATTACAGATTTAAATGACTGTATAATGGTAGGCGATCGTAAATACGATGTTATTGGTGCGAAGAAATTTAATTTAAAATGTGTTGGTGTAACATATGGATATGGCAGTCTTGAGGAATTAAAAGATATTAATGCCGATTTTATTATTGATAAACCTTTAGAATTATTGAGTATTATCAAATAAAAATTGCAGAGCGTAAGCTCTGCAATTTTTTTATTTTTCTTATACAAATACAAAATTTTCTTTTATAAATTCCACAAATTTACGTGAAGCTAGTGACATTGTATCCCAATTTTGCCATGCTAAAGCTACATTGCGTTCAGGGTGTTCTTTTATTGGTCGAATAACTAAGCCATCTTCAAATCCATTTAAAACTAAACTATACATGGCAGATATCCCTAAGCCTTGTTTTACCATAGCTAAAATCGAATAATCATCGTAAACTTTATATTCAATCTGTGGCTCTAATTTATAATCAGCAAAAGCATGCATAATCACACTATGGCGACCTTCATCTAATAAAATAAAAGATTCTTTGGCTAATTGGTCTAAAGATATAATCGGTAAATTAGCTAATTTATGATGTTTAGGCAATACTGCCATCATTTCATCTCTATATAAAAATTCCATATTGATGCCTGAAACTACATCACTATTTACAAAACCAAAATCAATCTCTCCATGCAAAATCCATTTCTTTATGCTTGTATATTCACCTTGTTTTAAAACAAAATTGACTGTAGGATATAATGATTTAAAATTCTTCATCAATTGCGGTAAAATATTTCTGCTCACACTAGTAAAAGTGCCAATACGTATAACGCTATGCTCTAAACCTTTCATTTCCTGTTGCTTTTGTTTCAATGAAAGTTCAGCATGAAAAATTGCCTGTATATACGGATAAAAAGATTTGCCATCATCTGTTAATGTTATGCCTTCTTTTTTCCTATCTATCAAGATGGTTCCTAATTCTTGTTCTAATGCCTTTATACTTTGACTAATCGCACTTTGCGAATAGCCCACTTCTTTTGCTACCTTTGTAAAATTTCCATTTTCTATGACTTTACAAAAAATCCCATAACGCGAAACCATATACATTTGCTCTCCCATTAGTTTTACTTATGTAGTTATTATAAATATTCGTTTTCCTAATGTAAATATAACTGCTATAATATTTATACAAAATACATATTTAAAAATAAAATACAAAATGGAGGAAATCGCTATGAATGAATTAGATATTGCTGACGATGTTTATCCAGTAGACAATATCTCTGTAAAAAAACAAGCTTTTAAAGATGGTATACGTGATGGTTTTCCTATTGCTCTTGGTTATTTAGCAGTTTCCTTCTCTTTGGGAATCACTGCTAAAAATGCAGGACTGACAGCATTTCAAGGTTTTTTAACAAGCTTTCTTGTAAATGCTTCCGCTGGTGAATATGCTGGCTTTACTTCTATTGCTACAATGGCAACATATATAGAAGTATTTCTCGTTATCCTAATCGCTAATTCTCGTTATTTGATTATGAGTTGTGCTTTAAGTCAAAAATTATCGCCAGATATTCCATGGTATCAACGCATTTTAATCGGCTTTGATATCACAGATGAATTATTTGCTATTTCTATCGCTAGACCTAATTATCTAAATCCTTTCTATTACTTTGGTGCTATGTTCATCACTATGCCATGTTGGGCTGGTGGTACAGCTCTTGGAATTGTTGTAGGTAATTTATTGCCAATTCAATTGATAAGTGCTTTTAGTGTAGCATTATACGGCATGTTTTTAGCCGTTATCATTCCACCTGCACGAAAAAATAAAGTAATCGGTGTATTTGTTATCATCAGCTTTATTGCTAGCTACTTATCCACTTACCTTCCTTATATATCTGAATTATCAAGTGCTACACGTATCATTATTTTAACTATAGTATTATCTTTGATTGCTAGCATCTTATATCCAGTAAAAACAAAGGATGGTGAAGAAAATGTCTGAGGTATATATATACATTTTAGTCATGGCTTTAACTAGTTTTGCTATTCGTGTTTTGCCACTGACTTTAATTCAAACAGAAATAAAAAATCCACTGATAAAATCTTTTCTTTACTATGTTCCTTATATCACATTAGCAGTTATGACTTTTCCTGCAATTATACAGGTAACACAAACACCACTTTCTGGAGCTATTGCTCTTGTCATTGGTATTGTACTTTCTTGGTTTGGTGCTAATTTATTCCAAGTAGCCTCATCTTGTTGTTTATCTGTATTCGTTGTAGAACTTTTACTTTTATAAATAAAAATTCCTAGATAATATATTATCTAGGAATTTTTTTATTATAGAGAAATCACTTCTGCTAAATGTCTTAAATCTTCTGGGTATTCTTTTTTATTAGTGATTGCATCACGTAAATCAATGCAAACAATATTTCCACGTTGCATACCAAAAACAATATTATGAAGTCCAGAAATAGCTGCAAGTGTTGCTTGTTCACCTAATACACTTGCAAATACACGGTCATTAGCTGTTGGTGAACCACCACGTTGAACTAAACCTAAAACAGTCAAGCGTGTAGAAATTCCTGTTCTAGCTTCTAATTCTTTTACTAATTCTTGCATATTACCAGTACCTTCAGAAGCCAAAATTACTAAATAAGATTTACCACCATCATGTAATGTTTTTACTTTATTGATGATTTTTTCTTTATCATACTCTTCTTCTGGTACTATAACCATATTTCCGCCACCAGCAACGGCTGAATATGTAGCAAGCCAACCGCATTTATTGCCCATTACTTCAATAATAAATGTGCGACGATGTGCTTTTGCAGTATCACGAATTTCATTGATTGCCTGTAAAATAGTATTTACAGCTGTATCTGTACCAATAGCATAATCTGTTCCCCAGATATCATTTTCAATAGTAGCTGGAATACCAATTACAGAAAATCCTGTTTCACGTTCAAATTCTTCTGCACCGCGTAAACTACCATCACCACCGATGACAATCAAAGCATCAATATTATGTTTTTTTAGATTTTCATAAGCTAATTGACGACCTTCTTTTGTACGGAAACGCTTACAAAAACTTGTACCCAAGAAAGTACCACCACGCTGAATAATATCGGCTACAGATATAGAAGTTAATTCTTCCATATTATCATCAACTAAGCCTCTATATCCATCATAAACGCCCCATATACGCACGTTATTATTAATCGCAGTTCTCACTACAGCTCTAATAGCCGCATTCATTCCTGGTGCATCTGTACCACTTGTCAATACAGCAATATTTTCTACTGACATAAAAAAACCTCCTCAAAATTTAAAAGCATTTATATATTTTATTCGCTAAATAATAACTAATATCCTTGTAAAAATCCCTAAAAAAACAAAATCTCCAAATATTATTGCTTAGCTTGACAACTCATACTTTAAAATGATAAATTTTAGTTAACAATCTGTGTAACTGACGGAAGTGGAATTAACCACATGAAGCACAGATTTATATAGCCGACCGTCTGGGCAACAAAATCTAATAGTATTATATTTATTTTACAGGAGGAATATCGTAAATGAATTCTATGGAATTAAAATACGGATGTAACCCTAATCAAAAACCTGCTCGCGTTTTTATGAAAGATGGACAAGATTTACCATTCACAGTTTTAAATGGACGTCCAGGTTATATTAATCTTTTAGATGCCTTTAACAGTTGGCAATTAGTTCGTGAATTAAGAGAAGCTACAGGTCTTCCAGCTGCTGCATCTTTTAAACATGTAAGCCCTGCTGGTGCAGCTGTTGCTGTTCCTTTATCTGAAACATTGAAAAAAATGTATTTCGTTGAAGGTATTGAACTCACACCTATGGCTACAGCATATATTCGCGCTCGTGGTGCTGACCGCATGTCTTCTTATGGAGATTTTGCTGCACTTTCCGATGAATGTGATGCTGCTACAGCTCGTTTCTTAGCTCGTGAAGTATCCGATGGTGTTATTGCTCCATCTTACAGTGCTGAAGCTTTAGAAATTTTAAAAACAAAACGTAAAGGTAACTATCTTGTAATTCAGATGAACCCTGATTACAAAGCACCTGAACTTGAAACAAAAGAAGTTTTTGGCGTTACTTTTGAACAAAAACGCAATGATATTAAAATCACTGAAGAATTATTCAATAACATTCCTACAAAAAATAAAAATATCACAGATGAAGCAAAACGTGATTTACTTATCGCTTTAATCACATTAAAATACACTCAATCCAATTCCGTATGCTATGCTAAAGATGGACAAGCTATCGGTATCGGTGCTGGTCAGCAATCCCGTGTACATTGTACTCGTCTTGCTGGTAATAAAGCAGATATCTGGCATTTACGTCAAGCACCTCAGGTATTAAACTTACCATTCAAACCAGATGTTCGCCGTCCAGACCGCGATAATGCAATTGATGTATATATCTCTGATGAATATATGGATTTACTCGGTGGCGACGATTGGAAACGCGTATTCACTGAAAAACCACCAGTATTCACTAAAGAAGAAAAAGATGCTTGGCTCGCTCAAGTAAAAGGCGTAGCTCTTGGCTCTGATGCATTCTTCCCATTCGGCGATAACATTGAACGTGCTCATAAATCTGGTGTAGAATTTGTCGCTCAAAGCGGTGGTTCTATCCGTGATGATAATGTTATTGAAACTTGTGATAAATACAATATGGCAATGGCATTCGTTGGAATTCGTTTATTCCATCATTAATAAAAATAAAAATGCACTAACTTTATAGTTAGTGCATTTTTTTTATCTAATTTATTTAGGTATAGTAAACCAACATTTTGTACCTTTATCAATCTCACCTTCTAGCCAAATTTTTCCACCGTGTCTTTGAATTATACGCTTACAAATAGCTAATCCAATACCATTTCCGGGAAATTCTCTTGATGAATGCAACCTTTCAAATACTCTAAACAATTTACTTGCATTACGCATATCAAAACCTACACCATTATCTTTACAGCAAAATACATACACATTATTTTTTTCTTCACATATAAATTCTATTATTGCTTTTTTCCTAACAGACGTGTATTTTATAGCATTAGATATTATATTTTGTAAAAATTGTTTGATTAATATTTTATCTCCTGAAATTATAGGCAAATAACCAACATTAAATACTATATTTCTATCTGATGTAATATCTATCATTTCCGAAAATACTTTTTTACAATATTCTTGCATATCTATATCTGTTTTTTTTATTTCAGATTTACCAGCTCGAGAAAAGTCCAATAAATATTTAATCATTTCAATTAACTCTAATGATTTTTTATCTACAACTTGTAGTAAATTATTGCCATCATTATTTAAACAACTCTTATAATCTTCTTGAAAAATATTTATTAATTGATGTATTGATAATAATGGGGCTTTTAAATCATGTGCTATTATATCGCAAAAAGAATCTAATTCATTATATGCCTTTATCAGTTCTTTTTGTTGCTTATACAATTTTATTTGAGTGTTTACACGTGCTAATAATTCTTTAGCATTAAAAGGTTTTGTAACATAATCGCAAGCACCAATATTAAAAGCTTTTTGAATACTTTTTTCATCATGGCTAGCTGTCAAAAATATAATAGGTATATCCATATAATCTTTATTTTTCTTTAACTTTTCACAGAAAGTAAATCCATCTATATCCGGTAAGTTCACATCTAATAATATAATTGTTGGCATATCTTTTTTTATTAATTCCATTGCAATATTAGCATTTATAGCTACTTTAAGCTGATAATCAGCTTTCTTTAAAATGTTAGCTGCAACTTCTATACTTTCTGGAGAATCATCTATTATCATTACTTGAGCATTATAAAAATTTGATTTCATGATTTTACCTCAATTAATTATTTTTTCTATTTTATGATATAATATAACTGTTATTTAGCACAAAAGTATAAATTATAAGCACAGTAGCTTTAAGATAATAATCTTATCTCTACTGTGCTTTTTTTTAGGAGTTTTTTATGAATAATAAATATATTTTATCTCAAAAATCTTTGAATCAATTAATGATAGGAACTTTTATAATCATCACCTTGATGTTAATGATTAGTATCTATGTTATGAATACTAATATCAATGCCGAACAGAATGCTGAACAACATCGTATAATATTTAAAAATTTAGGCATTACTTTAGCAAATACATCTGATTATCTAACTGACGAAGCACGAAAATATGCTACTACACAAAATGATATTCATATGGAAAATTATTGGCGAGAAATTAAATATACAAAAACACGTGATAATGTTATTAATGAACTTGAGTCTCAACCATCTACTCTTAAAGAACAACAATTATTAGCTAATGCTAAACAATGCTCTGATAATTTAGTGGAAACTGAAAAATTATCCATGCGTTTAATACAAGAATATAAAGGAGTTCCTGTATCAGAAATGCCTGAACCAATTGCAATGGTAAAATTAAGTCCTGAAGATACTCAATTGTCTCGTGAAGAAAAATTAAAAAAAGCTATATATATATTATTTGATGAACATTATGATAAAAGTAAATATAATATTATGCAACCTATAGCAGATTTTCAAGAACAAATGAATACTCGTTTAGATAAAGAACTATACCATGCTCAACATAATTTACAAAATGCTTTCATTCTTCAAGTTTCTATAGCAATAGTCATAATTGCTTCTATATATGGATTAATATATTTACAGGCTACTACATTAACTAAACCTATAAAACATTATATCAATAGTCTACAAGATAAATCTTTAAAAAGAAAAATCTATATTAAGCCAGAGGGTACTCTTGAATTACATCTACTAGCTACAGCTTTTAACAGCCTATACGATACATTTATTCATGAATTAGAAAGAAGAAAACAAGCTGAATATAATATAAAAAAAGCTAAAGAAGCAGCTGAAAAAGCCAACAATATAAAGTCTCAATTTTTAGCTAATATGAGTCATGAAATACGAACTCCACTAAACACCATTTTAGGTTATCATTATTTATTGCAAAATAATGTGTCTCAAGATTTAATCTTAGAACAAAAATATATTCATAATATTGGCTTAGCTGCTCAAAATCTTTTAGAATTAGTTAATAGTATTTTAGATTTTTCTAAGATTGAAGCTGGGCATATGACTTTAGAACATATTTCATTTGACTTTCATAAATTAATATCTGATATTTGTATGATGATAAAAATACAATGTGATAATAAACATCTTGAATTTCATAAAAAAATATCTCCTAATATTCCTAAATATATTTTAGGAGATCCTCTAAGACTAAAACAAATTTTATTAAATCTCTTAACTAATGCCATAAAATTTACTTCAAAGGGTTATGTTTGTTTGCTCATCCAAGAGGAATATCATAATAATATTAAATATATAAAATTTGCTGTACAAGATACTGGCATTGGTATTGATAAAACAACCCAAGCTAAATTATTCAAAGCTTTTACTCAAGCTGATGCATCTACATCTCGTCAATATGGCGGTACAGGACTAGGTTTAGCTATCAGTCAAAGATTAGTCAATTTAATGGGTGGAAATATTAATATAAATAGTGAAGTCTCTAAAGGATCTTGTTTTTATTTTTCTTTAAAAGAAGAAATATTCCCTCAGATAAATTTAAAAGAAAAAAATTTACATCCTATAAATTTCTTAAAATCTACAAAATTTAATAATCAAAGTATCTTAATTGTTGAAGATAGTGCTATTAATAGGGAAATGAGTAAAACTATTTTAGATAAAATGTCACTTATTGTCTATACTGCTAGCAATGGTAAAGAAGCTATTGCTTTTGCTAAAACTCAAAATTTCTCTTTAATATTATTAGATATTCGAATGCCTTTAATGGATGGATATGAAACAGCAAGACAATTGCGTCAAATACCTGATTATGAAAATATCCCTATAATTGCTCTATCAGCTGATGTAACAAAAGAAACAAAAATTAAGATTAAACAATTTAATATAAATGATTTTCTAGAAAAACCATTAAATATACCAAAATTAATAACTCTTTTAAATAAATATTTAAATAATAAAACAGATAAAGCACCAATTATAAATAATTTTATTATATCTAATATTAATAAATCAAAATCTATCCTTAATGTTGAACAAGCACTATCTCGTATAAATAATGACTACTCTTTATATCTAAAAATTATACAACTGTTTATTCAACATCATAAAAAAGATATTGATATTTTATCTAATATCTTAAAAGAAAAATCTTACCATCAGAAACTCTACCATATTGTTCACACATTAAAAGGAGATTCTGCCAATATAGGTGCCTCTGATTTATATCTTGCTTCTATAGATTTATTAAATATATTATCTATAAATAATAATATTAAAACAATTAATTATAAATTAACTAATTATATTATACTTTTAAGAAAATGTTTATATGAATGTAATAATTATTTAATAAAAAATCAACCAAGTATATCTAATCAAAGTCAAACTAATAATTCACTAAAAGATATAGACTACTTAAAAGAATTATATATACTAATAAATAATGGAGATTTTGATTCTAAACAGTATTTTATAGATAATCAACAAAAATTAACACACCTACTAAATGCAGAAGAATATAGTATCATTCAAGAATCATTAATGCTCTATGATTTCTCTAAAGCTATTGAAATTTTAAAAAATAAAATAGGTGGTGATTCTCATGTATAACGTTTTAATAGTTGATGATGATTTTGCCCTACGTTATATTTTAAAACGATTTCACTGGAAAGATTATAATTTTAATATAATTGCTGAAGCTTCTGATGGCAAAGAAGCTTTAGAAATTATTAATAAACTCAATATAGATTTAGTCATTACTGATATACGCATGCCTGGTATGGATGGTATAGAATTAATAAGCCAAATTAACAAACAATATTCTAATATTGGCATTATACTTTTAAGTACCTATAATGACTTTGAATATGCTCAACAAGGCATTCGCCATGGAATATTGGACTATCTAACAAAACCAGTAAATTCAGATGAATTAATCAAAGCTTTGAATAGAGCTACTGATTTTCTTCAAAATTATACTCCTAAAAAGGAAAAAGTACTCTCTTTAAGTGATAGCCTTCCTGAATATTTTTATGAAGGAAATAAACCTGATAATCTCATTGTAGATATTTGCAATCTAGTTTTAACAAATATTTGCAATATAAATTTAGAATTGGTGTCTAATGAACTACAGCTTAGCAAAGATTATATTTGTCGTGTTTTCAAAAAAAAGACGAATATGAGCTTCTTAAAATATGTAACTCGTGTAAAAATGGAATACGCTAAACAGCTTATTATTGATAATAAATATAAAACTTATGAGATTAGTTCACTCCTTGGATACAAAACGACTGATTATTTTACTAAACTATTTAAAAATTATACAAGATTTACACCTTCTGAGTATCGTTCTTCTAAAATTAAGTAAAAAATCCAATTTTATTGGGTAAAAAAACGATTTTGTTTGGTTTTCATATTATTGATTTAATATTAAAATATGAGTATACAAAAACAAACACAAATAGCAAAGAAGCTATAATAAAAGATATCTTATCATGCGATAAGCGTCTTTTATCATAGCTTCTTATTTTTTTAGGAGGGATACTAGATGCATTATTTTAGACTTTCAAAATTAAAAAAATCTATAACAATTGCACTTTCCAGTATATTCATAGCCTCAACTATGTTAACTGGCTGTGGAGGAGAGACCGCTAATAATTCTGCTTCATCATCTGATGGAGACACAATTAAAGTAGGTATTCTTCACTCTATGAGTGGAACAATGGCTATTAGTGAAGTTTCTGTAAAAGATGCAGAATTAATGGCAATCGAAGAGATAAACGCTAAAGGCGGGGTATTAGGGAAAAAAATTGAGCCTGTTGTAGAAGATGGTGCTTCTGACCCTGCTATATTTGCTGAAAAAGCAAAAAAATTAATTCAACAAGATAAAGTAGCTACTGTATTTGGTTGCTGGACATCTGCTAGTCGTAAGGCTGTATTACCTGTATTTGAAAGCCTTCATGGATTATTATGGTATCCAGTTCAATATGAAGGAATGGAATCATCTCCTAACATTTTCTATACTGGTGCTGCACCAAATCAACAAATAGTACCTGCTGTTGAATGGCTACTTCAAAATAAAGGTAAAAAAGTATTCTTAATCGGTTCTGATTATGTATTCCCTCGCACAGCTAACAAAATCATAAAAGCTGAACTTGAAGCTAAAGGCGGCGAATTGGTAGGGGAAGAATATACTCCTATGGGTCATACAGATTACAGCACTATTATCAATAAAATCAAAGAAACAAAACCAGATATTGTCTTCAATACATTAAATGGTGATAGCAACGTAGCTTTCTTTAAACAACTTAAAGATGCTGGTATATCCTCTAAAGACCTAACAACTTGCTCTGTAAGCGTAGCTGAAGAAGAAGTTCGTGGTATTGGTGCTGATAATATGGCAGGTCATCTTGTTTCTTGGAACTATTATCAGACAACAGATACTCCAGAAAATGCTCTTTTTGTAAAAAATTATAAAGCAAAATATGGAGAAGATCGTGTAACAGATGACCCTATTGAAGCTGGTTACAATGCAGTTTATTTATGGGCTGCTGCTGTAGAAAAAGCTGGAACTACTGATGTAGAAAAAGTAAAAGAAGCAGCTAAAGACCTTGAATTCAAAGCACCTGAAGGTACTGTAAAAATTTCAGGCGAAAATCAGCATTTATGGAAAACTGTTCGCATCGGGGAAGTACAACCAGATGGTAGCATAAAAGAAATTTGGAGTACTCCTTCACCTGTTGAACCAGACCCATACTTAAAATCTTATTCTTGGGCACAGGGATTAAATAATTAATGAATTTTATAAGAAATCAGGAGAGACCTTCTCCTGATTTCATTTAATTTAGGTGGTGAAAAATATGGAAACATATATTTTACAAATATTTAATGGTATAAGCGTAAGTTCCATATTTATATTAGCTGCATTAGGTTTAGCTATTACTTTTGGTTTAATGAAAATCATAAATATGGCACATGGTGAATTCATCATGATCGGCGCATATACAACATATTTAATTCAGAATCTCTTTTCTGATTATCTTCCAGAATCTGTTTTTGATGTTTATTATTTTGTTGCTATTCCATGTTCATTTCTCGTAGCTGGTATAATAGGTTATTTGCTTGAACGCACTATCATTTGTCATTTATATGGCAGGTCTTTGGATAGTATTTTAGCAACTTGGGGCGTTAGTCTTTTTTTACAACAACTTGCTCGTAGCATATTTGGTGCTCCTAATGTTGATGTTAAAGCTCCTAATATCTTAAATGGTAGTTTAGTTTTATTTAATATGCAATTTCCATATAAGCGTTTATTCATAATTGCTTTAGTTATCTTTGCTATTGCATGTATCTATATATTGTTATTTAAAACAAATTATGGAAGAAAAATTCGTGCAGTAATGCAAAATCGTACAATGGCAGCTAGTCTTGGTATAAACACTCGCCGTATTGATGCTTATACTTTTGCCTTTGGTTCTGGTATAGCAGGCATTGCAGGTACTGCATTGAGTTTATTAGGATCCATTGGTCCTACTTTAGGAACTAACTACATCGTAGATACATTTATGGTTGTAGTTCTCGGCGGCGTCGGAACTTTAATTGGAACCATCTCTGGTGGCTTTATCATTGGTATGAGCAATACTACTTTTGAATTTTTTACTGATGCTTCATTAGGTAAAGTAATTGTATTTACTCTAGTTATTTTATTTTTACAGTGGAGACCAAAAGGTCTATTCTCTATAAAAAATCGTGCATTAGATGAAGATTGAGGAGATATTTATGAAAAAAATATTAAATTCACCTTATAACTTAGTATTCTTAGCAATTATAGCTCTTCTTTTAATAGCTCCATTATTTTTATCTGAATTTAGAGTTAATCTTTTAGGTAAATTTATATCTTTTGCTATTTTAGCTATTGGTATTGACCTTATATGGGGTTATACCGGTATATTAAGCTTAGGCCATGGCGTGTTCTTTGGCTTAGGAGCATATGCTATGGGAATGTATTTGAAAATGGAAGCCTCTAGTGGTCGTATCCCTGATTTTATGAGTTGGAGTGGCATAGAACATCTTCCTACTATTTGGCTTCCTTTTACAAGTCCAGTATCTTTAATTTTTATAGTTTTATTACCTGGGATTTTAGCTTTTATCTTAGGCTGGCTAACATTTAGAAATCGTATTCGTGGTGTATATTTCTCTATATTATCTCAAGCATTATCCATTATTTTTGTTGTTTTATTCATCGGACAACAAGCATATACTGGTGGTACAAATGGTATAACTAATTTCACTACAATATTTGGTTATCCTTTGATTTTAGACGAAACTAAATTAGCATTATATTACATTTCCATTCTATTATTAGGTTTAACTTATATTTATTGCCGCTTTATTGTTACGCATCGCATTGGACGCATATTACTAGCTATCAAAGATGGTGAAAATCGCGTACGTTTTTCTGGATATAACCCTACAAAATATAAAATTTTTGTCTATGTATCTTCTGCTGTAATAGCAGGTATTGCTGGTGCTATTTTCGTTCCTCAAGTTGGCATCATTTCTCCTGTCGAAATGAGCATTATTCCATCTATTGAAATGGTAATATGGGTAGCTATTGGCGGAAGAGGTACTTTGATTGGTGCCGTTATTGGTGCTATCTGCGTAAATGCTTTAAAAAGCGGTATTAGCGAAACATTTCCTGAAATTTGGTCCTACTTTATAGGTTTAGCTTTTATCATCTTTGTATTATATATGCCTTCTGGAATAATTGGCGTAATAAAAAAATATACCAACAGATTATCTTTAAAGGAAAAAAAGAAAAATATAGTTACGGCTTTATCTCGCCATACAATTCAGTGAGGTGTTTTATATGACAAAAACAATTTTAGATATTCAAAATTTATCCATTTCTTTTGATGGTTTTAAAGCTTTAAATAATGTTTCTACAAAAATTAAAGAAGGTAGCATACATTTTTTTATCGGTCCTAATGGAGCTGGAAAAACAACTCTTTTAGATGCTATATGTGGATTTACCAAACCAACTTCTGGAAAAATTATCTACAATGAAAAATACGATATAACAAAGTACAAAGAATATGAATTAGTAAATATCGGTATTGGAAGAAAATTTCAAGTGCCTTCTGTATTTAAAAGTCTTACTGTATATGAAAATATGGAACTTGCCATCAAAAAAAATCGCAATATATTCTCCTCTTTATTTGAAAAAGTTACTAATCAAGAAAATCAAAAAATAGAAGAAATCTTGATGTTGATAGATTTAAAAGAACAACAAGATATGATAGCTTCTGACTTATCTCATGGACAAAAGCAATGGCTTGAAATAGGAATGCTTCTTGCTCAGGACTTAAAATTAATACTCTTAGATGAACCAGTAGCTGGGATGGGTAGACGTGAAACAACTAAAACAGGTGAACTTTTAAAAAAAATTTCTAAACATTGCACAGTTATTGTTGTAGAACATGATATGCAATTTGTTAGAGATTATGCCACTACAGTAACTGTATTACATGAAGGAGCAATTCTTGATGAAGGTAATGTTCTTGATGTCCAAAACAATCCTAAAGTCATCAGTGTATATTTAGGTCGAGGCGGTGAAAATTGTGCTTAATATAAAAAATTTAAATGCATATTATGGTGAAAGTATTATTCTTAAAGATGTCAATTTATCTGTACCTGACAAACAAATTGTATGTTTAATTGGCAGAAATGGTGTAGGTAAAACTACGCTCTTAAAAAGTATTATGGGGCTAGTTTCTACACCAACTGGTAGCATCCAGCTTGGTGATAATGAAATAATTAATAAACCTACATATTATCGAGCTCAAATGGGCATAGGTTATGTACCACAAGGTAGAGATATTTTTCCTCAAATGACTGTACAAGAAAATTTAGAATTAGGCTTAGAAATGAATAAAATTTCAAATACTATAGATCCTATGATATATGACCTCTTCCCTGTATTAAAGAAAATGAGTTCTAGACGTGGTGGAGATTTAAGCGGTGGTCAACAACAACAATTAGCTATTGCTAGGGCATTGGCTGGAAAACCTAAAATTCTCATTCTTGATGAACCTACAGAAGGGATTCAGCCATCTATTATACAAGAAATTGGACATGTAATTAAAGTATTAAAAGACATGGGCTATACAATCTTTATAGTCGAACAATATTTAGAATTTGTTTTAGATATAGCTGATTATTTCTATGTTATGGAAAAAGGAGAAATTGTTGACAAAGGCTATACTTCAGATATGGATGTAAATGATATTAAAAGAAAACTTTCTGTTTAAAAATATAAGAGAAGAGGTTTTATTTTGCATTTAAATAATAAAGATCTTGATAAATTAATTTTGCATTATGTTGGTGAATTAGCCAAACAACGCCATCAACGAGGACTATTGCTAAATTATACAGAAGCTGTGGCTTATATTTCTAGTGAAATGATGGAAATGGCTAGAGATGGTCGTAGTGTAACTGAGATTATGAACTTAGCTACGAAGATATTAACGAAAAAAGATGTTATGGATGGAGTTAGTAGTATGGTTCATGAAGTGCAAGTAGAAGCTACTTGCTTGGATGGTACTAAATTGATAACAGTTCACAATCCCATTCAATAAAAAGGAGAATTTTTATGGTTCCTGGCGAAATAATCACTAGTAAAAATTTCATTGAATTAAATAAAGGAAAAGAAACCAAACAATTAAAGGTATCAAATTTTGGTGATAGACCTATTCAAGTAGGTTCTCACTTTCATTTTTTCGAAGTCAATAAATTCTTATCTTTCAATCGACAAGAAAGCTATGGTATGCATTTAGATATTCCATCTGGTACATCTATTAGATTTGAACCAGGCGAAGAAAAAACTGTTCAACTTGTCGCTTTTGGTGGCAGAAAACGTATCTATGGATTAAACAATTTAACTTGTGCTCAAATAAATGAAAATACGCTTTCTAAATCATTATTTAATGCAAAAATAAAAAAATTTATTACAGGAGATAATATTCATGAGTTATAAAATAGATGCTTCTGATTATGCAATGATGTTTGGTCCTACAAAAGATGATAAAGTTCGTTTAGCAGATACAAATTTATTTATTCAAATAGAAAAAGATTTCACAACTTATGGTGATGAAGTAAAATTCGGTGGAGGTAAAACCCTTCGTGATGGCATGGGGCAATCTGCTACAACAAAAAGTTCTGATGGAGACCTTGATTTAGTCATTACCAATGCTATCATTATTGATGCTATAACAGGTATTGTAAAAGCAGATATCGGCATAAAAAATGGAAAAATTGTCGCTATTGGTAAAGCAGGCAACCCTGATACTATGGATAATGTTACACCTGGTATGACAGTAGGTGCTTCTACAGAAGCTTTAGCTGGAGAAGGTCTTATCGTGACTGCTGGAGGAATCGATACCCATATTCATTTTATCAGCCCTCAACAAATAGAAACAGCACTATACAGTGGAATTACCACTATGATTGGTGGCGGAACTGGCCCTGCTGATGGCACAAATGCCACTACTTGTACACCAGGTCCTTGGAATATTGAGCAAATGATAAAATCTGCTGAAGAATATCCTATGAACCTTGGTTTTTTAGGAAAAGGAAATTGTTCTACGACATCCCCATTAATCGAACAAATAGAAGCTGGAGCTATGGGACTAAAAATACATGAAGATTGGGGAGCTACTCCAGCAGTAATAGATGCTTGCCTGAAAGTTTCAGATATGTATGACGTACAGACAGCTATTCATACTGACACATTAAATGAAGCTGGTTGTGTTGAAGATACTTTAAATGCAATAAATGGTAGAACTATTCATACTTATCATACTGAAGGAGCTGGTGGTGGACATGCTCCAGATATCATAAAGGCAGCTAGTTATTTAAATGTACTACCATCTTCCACTAATCCTACTATGCCATTTACTATGAATACGATTGATGAGCATTTAGATATGTTGATGGTATGCCATCATTTAGATAGTAGAATTCCAGAAGACGTTGCTTTTGCTGATTCCCGAATTCGTCCTGAAACTATAGCGGCTGAAGATGTCCTTCATGATATGGGTATATTCAGCATGATGAGTTCAGACTCTCAAGCTATGGGACGAGTTGGTGAAGTCATTATCAGAACATGGCAGACTGCAGATAAAATGAAAAAAGAACGCGGTGCTCTTTTAGAAGACGAAAAAAATGATAATGATAATTTTAGAGTAAAACGCTATATCGCTAAATACACGATTAATCCAGCTATAATGCAAGGAATTTCTGATTATGTAGGTTCTATTCAAAAAGGCAAATTTGCTGATTTAGTTTTATGGAACCCAGCATTTTTTGGTGTAAGACCAGAATTAATTATCAAAGGTGGTATGATAATAGCTAGTAAAATGGGTGATGCCAATGCTTCTATACCAACTCCACAACCAGTATTGTATCGTTTAATGTTTGGGGCTCATGGCAAAGCTAAATACTCTACTTGCATCACTTTTACATCTAAAACAGCCTATGAAAATAATATTAAAGAAAAATTAAATCTACAAAAAATTGTTTTACCTGTATCTAATTGTAGAAATATCACGAAAAAAGACATGGTATACAATGATGCTACACCTGTTATTGATGTAAATCCTGAAACATATGACACTTTTGTTGATGGTGTAAAAATCACTTCTAAACCTGCTAAAAAATTACCTTTAACCCAACTATATAATTTATTTTAATTAAAAAGGACGTTTTTTATGATTATTGAACATATTATAGGTAATATTTCTGATAAAAACATTGATAAATCTAATATTGATTATGTAAATATTGAATGGTACGAATGTCAAAAGAAAATTCATCGTTTAACAAGTTCTAGGGGAACAGATATAGCCATTAATCTTGATAAAGAAACACAAACAAAAGGATTAGATGATGGTGATATTCTCTATATCAATGATGATACTGCTGTTATCGTTAATATCTTGCCTGCTAAAGCTATTATCGTTAAGACTAAGGATGAACAAGAAGCCATTCATTGTGCTTATGAAATAGGAAATCGTCATACCCCTTTTTTCTATGCTGATGATACAAAAAAAACTTTTGCTATACCGTATGATATACCTTTTGAAACGCTGTTAAATAAAATGCATGTAACATACGCTGTACAAGATATAAAGTTTTTAACTAAATATCGTATTTCTCAAAATGTTACTCAAGGACATAGTCATACCCATTCATAAAAAATCATTTCTTTAAAATTGTAAAATTTGAAATGAGGTTATTATGCACAATAATTTTTTTCTTTTACAATTAAACGACTCTTTATTTCCAATTGGAGCATATGCTCACTCTTTTGGATTGGAAACATATGTACAAAAAAATCTTGTATATGATAAAAAAACTGCACAAGAATGGATTGAACAATTCATAAAAATATCATTATTGTATGGCAGCCTTTTGCCGATAAAATTAGCTTATAATGCTGCTAAAAATAACGATATAGATAAACTATATCAATTAGAAGAAAAAATGTTTGCTGCTAAATCAGCATCTGAATTGCGTATAGCGACAGAAAAATTAGGCTTAAGATTTACTAAAACTGTTAAAGCTATAAATCCTAATTTTAATTCAACTTTATTTAACAAATATATTACTACTTCGACTAAAATATCTTATCCAATCGCTTATGGAGTTATTACGGCTTGTAGTGATATAGAGCTTGATATGGCTCTTGCAAATTTTCTTTATGCTCAAACTTCAAGTTTAGTCACAACTTGTGTAAAAATTATCCCTTTATCTCAAACAGATGGTCAAAAGATTTTGTTTTCTTGTCATCAATTGTTTGATACTGTCTTAAAACAATTATCTACATTAGATGAAACTTCATTTTGTCTATCGACTCCCGGATTAGATATTTGTTCTATGCAACATGAAACTTTATACTCTAGACTTTATATGTCTTAAATATCATCAAAAGGAGACTTTTTTATGAGTTACGTACGAATTGGTATTGCAGGTCCTGTAGGTTCTGGAAAAACAGCACTTATTGAAGCATTGACACGTAAAATGGCAAAAGATTATAAGATTTGCGTAGTTACTAATGATATATATACGAAAGAAGACGCTCAATTTCTCATAAAAAATTCAGTAATGCCACCTGATAAAGTCGTTGGTGTTGAAACAGGAGGTTGTCCTCATACTGCCATTCGTGAAGATGCTTCTATGAACCTTGAAGCTATCGATGACCTTATCGCTAAATTTCCTGATACGGAAATTATATTTATTGAAAGCGGTGGCGATAATCTATCTGCTACTTTTAGCCCAGAATTAGCCGATGCCACTATTTTTGTAATTGACGTTTCAGGAGGAGATAAAATCCCTCGCAAAGGTGGCCCGGGTATAACACGTTCTGATTTGCTTGTCATCAATAAAATTGATTTAGCTCCTTATGTTGGTGCTAGCTTAGAAGTCATGGATAGAGATGCGAAAAAAATGCGCAATAATAGACCGTTTATCTTTACTAATATTCGCCAACAAGAAGGTGTAGATGAAATCATCAATTGGATAAAAACTTCCGTATTACTAGAAAATATTCAATGAGGTTTTCTCTATGTACAATCAATACAATCATATATCAGAACTGAATTTAACTGTGAGTTCACGCGATGAGCAAACTATAATAGAAGATGTGTATTTTACAGCACCTTTAAAAATAACGAAACCTTTTTTCAAAAATAATTGGTTGTTGATTATGCTCATAAGTGTATCCGCAGGATTGATGTCTGGTGATGCTCAATTATTAAATTTGCACATAAAAAAAGATAGCCAAGCTGAATTGACTAGCCAATCTTATGAAAAAATTCATTATATGAATGAAGGTTTTGCTCATCGTAAAACTAATATACAAATTGATGAAAATGCGTGTTTTTTATATCATCCATTGCCAATTCTTCCTTTTAAAAATTCAAATTTTAAAAATGAAGTTACTGTTCATTTAAAAGATGAAACTTCGCGTTTCATTTACAGTGAAGTATTAGCTTGTGGTAGAACTGCTAGAAACGAGATTTTTGCGTATACAAGATATCAATCATTATCAAAGATTTTTATGCAAGATAAATTAATTTATCTTGATAATTCGATATACATTCCTTCCCAAATAAATATGACAGGATTTTTGATGTATGAGAAATATACTCATCTTTTAAATTTTGTTTATATAGGTAATGTAGATGAAGGCATATTTTCATTCGTATATGATATTTTCAATAATTCCATTGATATCAATGGAGGAATTAGCAAAATAGATAATGGAATATGTATTAAAATTTTAAGCACTAATAGTGAAAATTTATTAAAAGTAGAAAAAACTTTATTATCGTATATAAAAAATATGGCATAGCTTATATTATTAAATAAGTTATGCCATATTTTATTTGTTCATATTTTATCATTTTGCTATTATGTAACTATATACATGATGAATTGTCAATCCAAGTGCGACACT